>Ga0210059_1004406_pt1 | contig 22703 bp, 8 predicted proteins | sample Ectturendosymbi2_FD_188042 | JGI IMG/M metagenome (GOLD analysis project Ga0210059, IMG submission 188042) | Ecteinascidia turbinata endosymbiont from Florida, USA - Sample 2 (SPAdes) (version 2) | ecosystem: Host-associated > Tunicates > Ascidians > Unclassified | place: Key West, Florida...
CTTGTTGTTACTGCGGGTGGTCATGTTGTTCAGTATAACACAGCAGGTAAGTAGAGTGTTATATAATTAACTGACAGTTAACAACAAAATTAGCAATACAAAACCTAAACCTTATTCAAATAGAATGATCGCTGCAGGCCACTAAAATCCAAAAAATCGCTGCAGGCCACTGCAGGCCACTAAAATCGTTGCTGCAGGCCACTAAAATCGAAAAAATCGCTGCAGTTATTGCTTGCACTAAAATCGCTGTAGGCCACTAAAATCACATTTGGCATGCGGGCCGCTATTTGCCCACCCCTGTTCTTGACCAATGCACGTTACGTCGATTCACTCTGTGTCCATTTGTCGAAAACACACATTTTGGTTGACGCATGGACACTGTTATAATGAGCTATAGTCATCCCCTAATTATATGTTTGTTTAAAGTGCGATCGCATTAGCACACGTTAAGGCTGAAAACAGCTGAATTTATAACTCCCTTTCGTGACGCAAAAAACTTTTGTAACAAGTAGAATAACAATGCATTTTAGGTCAGATTGGGTTAAGCTATAGCCAACCTCCAAAATATCGTTTTGCCAGATCGCATATGTCGGTTCTTGAAGATTAATCTGTTTTCCTTACAAACGTATCATCTTTCAGTGTTCTTTTCTTAAAATGTTACTGAATTCAGGTTGCAGCATCTTCAACATTTCATTGAGTTTGTCAAACAGCAATTTTTCAACACTGACATCAACTTCATCAACATCAAAGATGCTTCTAAGTTTGTTTTTGTTGTTTTTGCAGTGGCATTTGTAATTTGTTACTCAAATAGCAGGTGTTCACAACACCCTCCTCAGTTTGGGGATATTCATAAAATGGGAATGCCTTTTAAACAATAATAATAAATATTCAAATTTGATATTTTGAGTTTCACTGCAGGCATGGAATTTTTAAGCTCTTGTATTAGCTAATAAAATCAGTTACAAATCCGGGCAACATCACATCATAAGAATCTTTCGCTCCTTGAAAAACCTTAATGGCATTATGCTTTCAGAGACGGTCTATTTGAAACTTTTTCAACACGTTTAAGGTTAGACATGCATGGTATGTTAAGTTCTTGGCACAGAAGTGGGTTCACATAGTTTAAATTTTCCTGCAAAATGCGTAGATCTTGTAGTAATCTTTGATCGTAGCCTCAGCAAATACATGCATTGGATGCATCAGTTATAGAAATGAAAATGATGGATAAGAAGAGCATAGAATCGTTTCACTGTTAGTTATACTGAACTTACAATTTCGATATGTGCATTAACTTTTAACGAGCGGCCGCATGCTTTCAAAAAGTTAACGTTTTCACAGGACCGTTACGTTACTATGACATTACAGCTACGCCTGGCAATTAAAATTATGTTTTCGTCGACGAACCAAATATTGCATTGACTTTTACGTCACTGTAACAACTAATTCACGTCTTGGGTTTCCTCAATTAGTGCAACGTTTTGGAGACCATGTATCGTGAAATGCATTGGGGCCTTGTCAATTTGCAAATATTTTATTAAACAAGTTCGAGGCATTAGAAAAAACGTAAAAGCACCAGGTTAAATAAATTCATGCTGCTTTTTGATTCTGCATTCACACCATAATTCTGCAGTTGGAGTGGATTCTGCATCCATTCCAACTCCACATTAAATCCACCAATTTCGAAATTTCGAACACCGTCTTGCTTGCGTAAAGTTCTGGACACGGCAAAACTATACCTGTCCGTTTCAAAAAATTCGACTCCGACTTAAATATTCCGAAAGAATGTCCCACCAGACTGCGAAAAGTTCTAAACACCACAAAAATATATCTAAATTTCGACTGAAAAGAAAACTCCACTTCTAATCCAAAAAAATTCTTTATGATTTCACCTCCGCTAAAACATGAAAATTTCCCCCCGCGCTGACCCCCCAGCTCCGCTTCTGAGCCCGTTCTATGAAAGACATTTCGACAACAAATGCTATCATTGATGGGAGAATTCAGAGCATAAAACGTGCACCTGCAAACCAGGAAACACGCGAGTCCTGGGCCAATATACATGAGGAGGGTATTTTTACTGTGCAGTGTGCACCGAAAAGACTGGTAGTTACTATTGCTAAACGAGCAAACAAACTCAGCTATTTTTTTACTGCTGGTAGATATTGAATGAGCATCACTCGGTGGCGAGTCTGACCTGCTGTTTGGAGGGACGGTGGGACAAAAGAGCGCTAAAATACGGAGAAAAAAGCAAAGAGCGGAGTAGTCGTAGAGGAAGCATTTTGGAAAATGGACCCCACTACAGAGCGTGCTGTGGTCGCTTGGGGGGACATGCACCAACTGTGCCCATGCCGCACGCAGGTTCCTTGCCATTATTACAATTCTTGGCTCACAGATAAACGCAGCACCTCCTTTCGACGAAAACACTCGTAATCTGCATTTGGTCTGCCAGTGATGGGTAAACGTAAACAAAATACCACCATGCGCAAACAAACGTAACGAATCAATCGTACTTTCATTTCACAACGGTGCAATCAAAACATGGCAATTAACAATGACTCATGACTCACCACAAGAGCTAGTGGAGTCACTTACGACCAAGTGATTTTGAAATACCAACTGGGTTCAAATCCAAGAATAAGTTTGATGTCTCTGTTTAAACGCCAGCGAGAGGTGAAGAAAAAATCTGCAATAGCTGTTGAACTAATTGACCGCCGGTCCACGGTATATTCGTGGCTGCTGTCTGATGCTAGAACGCAGGTATGATTTTCGCGCTGGCGCTTGAGTGGGCAAGGCGTTGTCTAAAAAAGGCTCTGGATGGAAAACCTTGCACGATAGAAGCACAAATTCTGCACAAAAACGTTAGTCATATTGTGTAGTTTATGAAAATAGAAATCAAATAATTTTTCCACTTTTTTTGGAAAGAAAAACACCCCGAATCAAGGGTGGATTACCTGTTTTTTGACTTTGAAAATTTATTGCGCCTATTTCAACAATGGAAAAAATGTAAAAATCACAGAAACGGTTGCTATAGCTGTTACAAAGCATCCTTCCAAGTTTTGAATTAAAAAATTGTAGACAAGAATTGCCAAGTGCGAATGTTTTTGAAGCAGCCGAACAGACGGCTCCAGCAGTTACTTGCTGCTGCAAATAAAACAAATTTGCCGCAGCCAAAACCGTTACCTTTTTATATAATGTTCCACCTCATACTAATTTTTTATCCACATCACACTGGCATGCGTTCACAAATGCTTTACACTAACGGGTCATTTGAAATCTGCCAAGAACGAATGCTTGTGAAGCAGCGTCGGACGCACGGCTGAAGCACTTACTTGCTGTCGAAAAAAATATTTATGCTCAAGCAAAAATTGTCAAATCTCTACATGATGTGTTTTAACTCAGTAAAAAAGTTTTTGAGTAATTATTCATGCACTCTGCATTGTTATGAGTTCACAAATACTTTACACAAACGAGGTCATTTGAAATCTGCCAAGAGCAAATGTTTGTGAAGCAGCGTCGAACACAAGGCTGAAGCACGTACTTGCTGCCGAAAAAATACTTATGCTCAAGCAAAAACCATCAAATCTCTACATGATAGGTTTTAACTCAGTAAGAAAATTACTGAGTGATTATTTATCCACATCACATCAAACACCGCTCCCACTGAAATGCAATGTGACGAGACAATCAGCCACATGGTTACAGCAGGCTGGTCTTATTTCCGCACTCTGCGAAACGCGTGCGTGACTGGAGGCAAAACCACCATGACTGCAGGCAAAATATACCATGGTTACTTTGAAATGCTCTCCCGACCACACCGTAGTGAAGTACGAGTATATCGTACGCCGGCCCACGAACATACCGTGGGTCGACGGCTTGCACTTGGGCTAGTTTCCAGACAACCGGCGCTTGATGTGTGAATAGCACATATATTCATATTGAAAAGGAGAGGAGGTTGGTTGGAAGCATAATTTTGTCCAGCAACACGTATATTCGGATGAACTGATTGCATTGAGTTACAGGTCTAAAGATTTTTACACAAATGTGTTTCACTTTCACTTCCAAGTGCAATACAAGATTTTTCAGTTAAAATTGGTCGAGTACATTTGTGAAGCATGCAATATGGAAATAAAACAACAACATTAACAAGCAGAGCAAGGAGCTCTGCATAATTTAATGATAATAAAATATTTGCAGTAATAAAAGCGCAGTAACTTTTTAAAAAATTTTTAATATATTCACAGTACAATTAATTTTTAACCAACGGCTCACCTTATCCCCAGTTCACGACCAAACACATTATTAGAGGTACGAGAAGCAAGCCATAATATGCCGCGTAAAAGTCGTAAAGATTGAACCAGTGGAATCCACCCTGAATTGACAACAAATCGAGCACTTCTGTAAGTTGGCCACTTTTAGATACTATTAAAATTGCAACCTTTTGTGAGAGAGAATTCGCGCACACGAGATGCACACCAAAGTAGAAGCCATTTTCCCAATATTTTATTTGGTTTTGAAAACGCGTTGCTCAGCAAGCCAACAAGTTTTTGCTAATAGTTTACTCTCGTACTGAGTGACTGAAATTAATTTCCTTATTTAGAAAAATCAGAATTAAACCAACAAGTAAATAAAAAAATTATTGAGTTGGATATTTTTTCAACTGGAGAGATGAAAATAAAAAATGTTAAACAATAATAGTATGAAAACACCAACGCAAAGGTTTCAATAAAAAAATCGGGTCTTCAGTGTTTGTTCACGAGATTTCAATGCTGTTTTAGTCATTTAAAAAAAAAGTTATATAAAAGTAACTCTTTGTTTGCATTTTTGTACTTAGATACCTCCGTTACAAGAAGCCCAAGCAGAAAAGAGACGATTGAAATTGCCAAAGTCAAGTGTGATTCTCTGTTCCGACAAATCTTTGGAAATTCATCCGTGAATCTAGTGACTAGGGTATCCGCTCCTGCGAATTTAGTAGAAAGAGTCAAAGTATTAATCAAAACATCCTACTCCACAATTTGACCGAGTCAAACATTCTACAGGTAGTGTACAAATTTACTTACTCTTGCTTTTTAAAGAAATAAAGTAAGTTCTATTTTTATCTTACCTGACTATCCAAACCAAGAGTCAGCAGCATGAAGAAAAAAAGAACGGATCACAGCTGTGGAATTTGTAGGAGAGCTACTGCCTGTGCATAGGCTACGAATGCAAGTCCTGGGCCTTGATCGATCACGTCTTCGACATTTTCTCCGAGCCTCTTAGCCATGTGACCAATGACCGAAAAGATGGCAAAACCAGTAAACACGCTGGTGCCGCAGTTGCCGAGAGATACGATGAGAGTGTCTCTGCACAATCGCCAAAACGTCTAAGCTTCTTTTCAGTATCATTGAACCATGGCAGTGTTACCGCTAAAAACGAAAGGTCTTGTGCAAAGTATCCACATAAAAATGTTTAACATTCCAGGAAATTGAGATTGGCAAGCATCAAGCATTCGACGAAATTGCTAGTAGAACCGAAAAAATTATTTGATTACCTGAATATGTTGTTGTTAAACTTGTTGTAGGAAGCAAATGTGAGCAAACCCTCAAAAGCGACACCGAGAGGATAAGCTGTTTGTGTTGCAGCAGCACTCCAAACCTGCATTTCAGACAAACGAGAATACAGAAGCACTATTAAAAACAGAACAAATGCTATTTCACACGTTGGTTGCTTGCATGTAAAGTTTTGATCTCAAACAGAAGTTTTTTCCGTTAAAGAGTGCTTGCCTATCAGGTTAGTACACGCGGGTAAAAGAACATCTGCATGGTTACACCTGAAGTCTACTAGAGAGTGTATGAATGATGAACAAGAAATGGGTGACCCGACGGTGCAAATGTTTTTCTCTTTGTGATTTGTATAGGACCAAATCCTTAAGTCGTTAAAATGAGCTTAACTTGAATTGCACCAACCAGAGGAGCAGGTGATTTTTTTCTACATGCTTGGTGTGCGTTACAGCGAACATAACTCTGTCTTTATTTTCATGGATTGTCTCAGTCAGTCTCCTGTCAAGAAATCAAAAACAAAATTAGATTTTATGTCAAACTGTTTAAGGAAAAAATTATAACGCTAAGACAAACAACAAACTTTGTTGAAAATACTGTTTGCAAGACATGCAAATAACAACTTGTGGGTATTTACAGACTACTAAAAAAGTAAGGCAAGTGGCAAACGTGATATGGCGTGCAGTGCTTACGGTGGCATCGCCAAGACTTGACCATTCCGGTCTAACATAATATATAATGTCATCCACTGCGCCCTCGAGTGTGCAGTCACGAATCAGAAGTATGATCAAAATGATGTAAGGAAATGTTGCAGTGAAGTAGACTACCTGAGTAACAGAAGTAGGAAAGGATAAGAAGGTTTTGTTAAACTTCTTAAATCTGCAAACGTGGCACAAAGGAAAACAAGCAAAGAAGCACCTGGAAATGCAGAAAACGAGAGGAAATCATTTTCGTCGCAAATGCTTTGCGACCAGCTGCTTGCAAAAACGTATGCCACAGTGCCTTTTCTGCAGTGACGTGGACAGATGGGGCGAACGCTGCGACGGCCCCGGGCACACAAGGCAGGGGCCAGGGTGGCATCCAAAGAGTGAAATTACCAATGTTTCAATGCTAAAACTACAGTAGATGATTTTGCTATTGTAAGGCTGCTAACACATGCTGCATTGATGTAATTTTTTGGAGCGTGTTTTTCTGTCAACACTAGCTTTAAAACTAATCCAAATGCTAGTGATTCTCTAGGTGTGCGTTGCACATCGAATGAAATTGATGGCGACGTGACTTCGTCCAGATCGTGCCATCGAGGGAAAATCACAAAAAAGGATTGAAAGGTAATTATGAACGTGTAATTGATTTTCTGAACCAAATTTTAAAACTGTCGTAAATCAACTTGCTTGACTTTCTGACCTTTTCATGCGTCACTACTTTCCCGTTTCCTTTTTTGATGTGGAAAGCAGAAGCGTCACCAGAAAGCTTTCAATAGGGGGGATTTACGTTTGTTCAGGGAGGTTTAACATTCTGAAATTTGACAAAAACTCCACCGATTTATAGTGTATTATAATTAAATTTTGGGGTTGGATTTTTTGGGGGCCTAGGCCCCCAAAAGTCCCCGTAGCGATGGGACTGGTGGAAACTCTGGGTGTGAGCAAATATAGCCGCACACCTGTGCTTGCTATATGTGCATCATTTCGCTTTCGTCATGAACGTGACAGTTCAGGCGGACTGATCACAACAGCTCTTACAAACCCGATATCTGTTCCGTCCCGGCAGTAGTTGTACACATAACAGTCATATAACAAATAACCAAAATTTTCTTGCGTATTTTGTGAGGATTCTCAATTCTTGTGTAGTTTTGCAAGTTTCAAACTGACAAACCTGTGTGTTCCCCATCCTAGCCGCATACCTTCTCCGCTCGACTGCCATTCAACGAAACATTCGCGCAACCTGATGTTTTCGAGTTGTGAACTTCCCTGTTGTAGGGTTGAGAGTCTCTTACTCCATTGTTTTAATGCGCGACCTTATATTTTTGCAGTTGTGAACTGCGCTGACGTAGCGCTGAGTATGTTCTACTACCCTGTTTTAACGCGTTCCCGCATATTTTTACAGTTGCGAACAGCTCTGTCTTAGCGTTGAAAGCTGTGTTTTGCTCCGGTCTCCTACCTTTGGAGCGCTGATGATTTATGTTCATTACAGTGACACATTGTGCAACAACGAGGAAGACGAGTGCGTGTAGAATAATGTGCATGCTGTGTCAACAAACTTCGCCAAGACGTTGGTTTCCAAATGTGAACATGACGTCACAAACAGCGTATACCCAGTAACAATGACCACCATACGCCACTGCTCAATACCAGAATTTAGTAGGGGCATACAACAAGCAGTCGCCCCGAGCATCACTCAGACTTTTGCACGCCACTGTGTTTCTGGACCTTGCGAAAAGGCGATTATAGTTACGCCAAGGAAGAGATTGTGAGGTATCGATATCAAAGGAAACAACGATTCGAGCTTTTTGTTTAATTCACAAAGTTTCTTTGTTGGTCAAGCTTGCCATCCGAAGTTCTTTCAGGTTGACAACATTACTCTACCACAAGTTGCGAAAATAATGCCATACATTGATCTCAGATAAAGATATTTCTTTTAATTTGAAGCGTGCATGACACTGCGTTGTTTTTCATAAAACGCTCAAAGAGCTCGGTCAATTTTAAACACTATGCGCGGAAAACACAGAGTCACGAATATGCAATTTCAAGGACTTTTCCGAGTAAAGGCCAATCTACACTGAGAAGTTGCCAGGAGTAGCCGCGCACGATTCTTTGTTTGTACTGTTGCTCCCAGGAGTAGCCGTGCAGAGCCGTGCGCGAGCGCAGAATTACACGACGCAACAAAACAAACAAAGAATCGTGCGCGGCTACTCCTGCCAACGTCTCAGTGTTGATTGGCCTCAACAGTGGATTCAAGCTATCTGCAGGGAATCATGGTGAAGAGATGCCTGTTTACTTAAAACTTTGAAACTTTGACACGCCAGATTTGCTCAATATGACTTAGAGATTTGAAAACAGTGCACTGCTGATAACATCTCTCTAGCTAGTGAAGCTAATGGAACGCAAATATGTGTTAAAACTTAAAACTTTCATTTGCCTGAAAAGATGAGTCCACACGTTATTATAAAAAAAGAAGATATACTGATACGTTTAAAATTGGTCACAAGAAAATCCAGAAAAAACTACAGCCACAGAACATAGCAGTATACGCAGCTTCTTTGATGCAATAAAACACTCACTATTGTGTTTTTCAAGAGAAATTCCTGGAAATTTCCGTGCCTTACATTACCGGATGATTTGACCCCTTTGACGAGGCAACAGAAAACTATGATCCACGCCAAGAGCAGACAGAGGCAAACGTTACATAAAACCTTGCCTGGGTCACCGACGCCTGAGCTCTGGTCAATCCTCAACACGCGATATCTGTAAAGGGTAAGTGAGTGGCTATAACCAAAACCTGGTCTTTCTTATGAGAAGTGCATTCAGCACTGAGAAAATTAAAAAAATAGTTGCTACAGATTTTTGACTCTGATCACTGGAAAGAATGCTATCAGCCAAGTGTTCTCTTTCTGTTGGAGCAGTTTGTTGATGGCAGCGTTTCAAAAAGACGAACATTCAATTCCTAATAGGATGGCATTGGATATTGAAGGGAAAGGTTTGATATGTTGCCATTGAAAGCTACCTTTCCTTACCGACTACATTGCAGAAGTACAGGGTTCTTTCACATTAACCACTTACGATATTGCAACATAAAGCTATCAGAAATCTTTCTAATCAACATTGACGCACAATATTGCTTCAATTTAATCACAATAGCATGCAATAGGACCCCGGGTTCCTGTGACCAACCTAGACTTTTTATAACACAATTTTCAATGATGCATACTGTACATGATCTTGCACCAAGCTGGCTGCTGCTTAGAGTTTACTGCACCACTGTTGCTGGAAGGTATTTAGTGGGACATCTTCATCATGTTGGTTCCTTCTAGTGCCATTAGGTTTGTTTACAAAATGCCTTAAATTCTTTTACAGGCCAACACAAGACCATGGCTTTTTCGATGCATCCTTTCCTTTGTAAAACATTGCATAAATCATGGGAATCGTAATGGTCTATTGTTTCATTTTTGTGACTCATGTCACAAAATAACACAAAAGCAGCAAGGGGAAAAAGAACAACATCAAGGAGCACACATAAATTGCATGCTGATGAGAATCAAAAAACATAAAAAACGTCATTTTCAGGTTTAGCAAGTGGATTTGTTGTTACATATTTGAATCATAAAGGATTGGCGAATGACCATACGGGTCAATTGCTTAGACAGCCCTGTTGCTATAATAAATCAGTGTTTGATTGAAGACGTTTCATATTTTTTAATGAAAGAAGAGTAACAAAATGCATCGAATCAAGATCATATAAAAAAGTAAACAAAACATCAATGGAAACAGAGGGAAAAAGCATGCCTATAAACAAGTGTGAACAAATGTAGAAGTAAAGGATTTAAGGATAAATAGGGGCACTAAAAACATATTGCTGAAAAGGGACAAGTGTATGAATCAAAAAACAACATATATTTTGGTAAGATAACAGACTATTTGTGCATTATTTCGCAAATGAATGAGACGAGAGAGATTTCTGTCAAGTCACAGTTAGGGACCGATATACTTGTAAGAGAGCTGAGAAAAGACGTTTTCATTCTGGATAAATGACATTTTTGCAAAGAAGCAAGACTTGTATGATATTTGTGGACTGATGAAATAAAAGAAAAAGCACTGCAGATATATATGTTAATTCCTGATACTATGTTATTATTTTCTACTTCCAAAAATATCGGGCGTTGATTTTCAAAAGCAACTCCATACGCAACTTACTTCCAGTATTCTTCAGCAGTGCTTACTTGACGTTTCGGTGACTCTGTGAAACTTACGCTTGTATTCATTGCAGCAGTCATGAATGCAGCCGCGGTGGTTGTGACCGGCTGTGTTGAGTTGAATGAATTAAGAAACGTTCTCCAATGTAAAAGAGAAGTAAAACAGCCAACTACAGGCAAACAAGAAACACCAGGGCCAAGCTTCCAATTTAGACAACTCATTGAACAAATTGTGGATGGTTTAGCTTTACAGACACACAGATATTTTTTCACTGTGAGCGTAGAAAGTGCGGCAGGTGGGCAGGCGAAGAGCTCTTCCTCTGTGTGTAGGCTGCTGCCCCCAGGTATATGCCTGACTTGAAAGCCAAAAAATTGCGGTGAGGGCAGCTTTGAATGTGCAACTGCTGTAAACCGAAAAACAAAAATGCGTGGAAATGTTGTTCAATACGCAACACATTTCTGGGTCGCGAGTTCTAGGTCGAGGATTTTATTTTTTTAATTTGAAAAATTTAAAGATCTGGATGAATTATAGAGTCGATGTACTTCCACTATTAGCAAAATTTTAGGCTAAGATATGGTAGACATCTTCCCAATAGTTTCAATTAACTCCAGCGGAACTCATTCAAGCGAAGCAATGATATTCCACGGATCCTTCTCAACGTAGTCTTAAATTCTAAAGTGAGGATCATCGCAGTCAGTGCCGGTGTTACCATTAGGCGGTTACCTAAGGCGCTGGACCAAAAGGGGCGCCAAAAAGGACCAAAAATTATAACTAAGTGGCTCAGAAAGTGGCGAACGTGCACCAAGAAAAGATAATGAACACGATGAAAGTGAATGAAGCTCACATTCAAGCAGTTTATGAGAAGATAGAGGTACGGCACTATTTTAGGTTTGCTGCAAGAAGGGTTAGTATTTTTCCTATTAATTTCAATTTCACACATACTAGGTAAGTTCGGAACACGAAAACCAGAAAAGTTGAATTGCTTTGTAATGAAAATAACGGCCAATGAAAACGATTTAAACATGTGGCAGATGTTTTGGTAACTCCTGGTACCATCATCAGTGCACAGGAACTGTTAATATGACCTTTTGGTAACTCTTGCTACCATCATCAGTGCATTTGCAATTGAATTGCAGTTATTTGCATTTGCAATTGAACTGCAGTTATTTGCACTGATGATGGTAGCAGGAGTTACCAATACGTCTGCAACATGTCGTTTATATCGATTTCATTGACGGTTATTTTCATTACTAGGTAAATTACGTCGCAATTTGATATAAATTTCATTCATGTAATAACCGCTTCCAATGTAGCCACGACGTCAGCCCCCGTCAATTTTTTTCTGTCTCGCAAATTCTGTTGTGTCCAGAAAAATTTGTTTTAAACGTATAGTAAACACACGAATCGTGCTCCCATGAAATGTATTTTGCTCCCCAAAGTCTTACAATCTGGCCACAGTTCTGTGTAGATTAGGGATCTTTTTATAGGAGGGGTGGGCGCTGGAATGGATCTTGCCCAAGGTGTTCACAAGTCTATGAATTGCGTAATGTCAGGGCGAGCAAAGCATCTCCTGCAGGCGATGCTTTATCAAGCTCAATGAACAAGTTTTAAGGTTGCCATCTCTGATCTTTTCATTTCTTGATTTTTCCTAGCTGCGCTGTTTCTACCGGAGTAAGTTTATGTACAGCCTTCACTAAAACATGTCTCAACCATCCAGTGTAGCCAGATCAGGAAACACTGCCGAAACGCCAGCAGTTTTAACGTTAGTAGCCTAGATAAGGGATTCGCAACTACTTCTCGGCGCTGCACAAAAATAGTCCTAAATTCTAGCGACCCAAAAATTTCGTGAACATATAATTTTGTGGAAAATACTTTATAATTAAATATTAATTTTAAGACTACCAGTGACAGAAGCAATTTCCTTGCACGGAATTTTATGAAACTTAGCGCATAAAACAGTAAATTATTGCATTCATCCGTCTGATGAGATTGGCATATTTAAAATGTAAATTTAAATTATTTCACGGCCCAGAACCACAGGTGGAGCCAGGGTCCAACAAGCCGTTTCTTCCCCCCAATTTTTTGTGCTTTGATAGGCGGAACCCAAAGAAAATACTGTTGATAAATCAATCAAACATTTTGGCTCCCAAACTTTTGGTCTGGCTACGCCACTGCCCAGAATGGAAAGTCACGCGACCCACATTTGGAACAGTAACCCACATATTGCGGACCCCCTGCCCTAGCTAACCAGTCAGATTTCGATTATTATAGGATGCATCACCGTAATTTATGTAACAAATATATGCCAGCTGGCACGCACCATAACCAACATGTTGACCTGCGCGAACGTCAGAGGTTTGTTGCGCACGCTGAACGTCGTCGATTGTTACGACATCAGACTGTAAAATGTTTTTTAGAGGCCTATGCTAAAGGTTTTGTTAATGTGAATGCTGTAACGTTTGATACAAGTTTAGATAACATTTTGATGAATTTGGTGTTCAAATAAACTTGGCATGCGTCTAATAAATTAGTTTGATGAAAAAGCAATCGTCCATAAAAGGGTCTTTTTCGAGTGAGTGGTGCTGGAATGGACATTGCCTAGGTCCCATCCGAAATTTTAAGATATGCAAAGGGAATGTATTTGTTTATGTTTACCAAGTAGAGTCGGTGGGCAATTTTGCGAAAAAGGTCCTGCCACGGTTGAGCGGATAAAATATAAGGGGGCGCTGAAAATGGATCTTGCTTAGGGCGCTGGAATGGCTTGCGCTTGCCCTGATTACAATAAGTTATAAACGCCATTATATGTCTAACATTTCCACCGCACGGCGAAGATTATCGTGCAAACTTTCGGCCACTCGCTGCGAATTGAAATAGCTAATAAAGGAATACAAAATTTCATTGCAAAGCTTGACATAGCTTCGCGGCAAAGCATGGCGAATTTTTCGGAAAACTGTTCAACCTCGAGTGAAGTTGGCTAGGTACTTTTATAGGTTGCAAATAGAAAATTTAAAAAGTTTTCGTCGATTGCAAACGTGGATCCACACAGACGAAATTGCCGATATCGTTTTGACGCAGATCCACCGCATTGCGTTATCACTTTCTCCTAAATAATTAAAGTTAAAGTTAGATAGTTAAAAATTGAAGACTTTGCTTATACTTCTTCCACTCTGCACTTAATGAATGCATCCTAACGATGCAATGGAAACACACTCTTTTTGGAACTTTATAGTGTGTTCATTCCGTTGAAAAGATCAGACGTAGTTTGATTGACAAAAGACTGCAGGCGATTTCTGAGAGAAGTGTCAAGCCATCTATATTACGTGACATACAACGAATGGCATAACTCTTCGAGTCACATAGCGTCAGTAGATTTTTTAGCTCAAGTTGATTTCATGTTGAAAACATCAGACATGTTTATCACTATTTTTACTTGATTACTTGAAAATCCATCCTCAGAGAATGACATGATCAGTTCAAAAGCTAAATACTGAATGTTGGAGATGAATTGTGTTGTTTAGAAGTAAATTACTGTATAAGTGAAACTTTAATGTGTTCTCTCTGGTGAGCCAAGCAAGGTACAAGGTTGTTCTAACTAGTTTCTAACTGGCTTCCATGGTTGGAGGTATCCCCAAAACAACGTTTCAGAGTGGCGCATAGGGAAAACGTGTCAACCAACAATGCAAGCCTGCGAGCATCTCAACGTTCCACATTGACTGCACTCCGTCAACTACAACTTAGCCTGGAACAACGCGAACAGGTAGAAAAGAGACCAGTGGCGTTGCCAGCCCAAAATTTGGGGGGTCAACAAATTTTGAGGGAGGAATATTTGATTTTAGGCGAATAACATTATTTTGCTTAGAAAAACGCCTCTCAAGTACAAAATGACTATATTTTCTAAAAAACTTTCGCCCCCCCTGGCAACGCCTATGAAAGAGATCAAGCAATTACGACGTTGTATGAAATACCGGTCAAGAATGAGACAGTGAGCATAGCGAACCCGATTCCTGTAAATGCAACACAGTAGCTGGTTGGGCAAAACGATCTTGAAAGATTTACCAAAGCCGAAACATTAGCCATGTCTCTTAAAGTTCTAGTTGAGGTTTCCCTGCCAGAAGGTGAATGCTTTTCGCTCCGGACTGCTCATTATTTCTTTACTATTCACCTTTGAAAACTGGCACCGCTCGCCATGCGGTCACTGGGCCCAGTCCGGCGAATTGTCCGAGAGACAGCTCCATCATGAAGAGCGGAACGCCGCAGAGTACGAGCATGATCAAATAAGGAATTAAGAATGTTCCTGAACATAAGAAGAAAAGAATGTTAAAATATCCAAGTCCGCATAAGCGCCTAACGATTGTTTCGCGGTTGACTTTAAATTTAGCTCAAAATAACAATTTTATTTGCCGATAATTTTGGCCTTGTTCTTTGTCCACTTTTTACTCCACACTACAGTTTGTCATTGTCCACACAGAAGTAAGTATGCCAATTTTAAACACTTTTGTTCATTCAATATTTATCGAAAGGAACCCATTTACAGCAAAGAGGCAGTCACCATGATGTTTCAGAATATACAGTAGATTTCTCCTACCGCCTATCTTCATTTCACGCGTCCTTGCAAATTGCTTTGTACATGAATTGCGCAAGGGCGTGTATTTTGCTTCATACTTGTTCCAATATTTGAGTTTTTCTTACTCAACGGAGAGAGGACAATTTTGATTTTTGAATATGTGTTCTTTGATAAACTATTTTGTAAACAGACATCACTATTACCACACTTGTGTCTCTTTATTCTAATGTCAAGCACATGTACATGCCACTTCATGCTACTTATGAAAACAATTGTTTTAAAGCGATTATGATATGGACCATATACATTTCAAATAGCTAACATCACTATGTCAAAGGAATTGAGATAAATCGCAAGTTGGATATTCTGTTTGTTCTTGTCTTTACGGATTTTTACCCTTGATCTATTTGATAAACTCGATAGCGGGCATCTCAAGCCACAACAATTGAGTTAGAACTGCGTTTTTCCAATCTGCTAATAACAAATTTGAAGGAAAGTACACATCAAATCGAAACATTTCCTTAAATGACGTTCATTTCATTAACTCAAGCAAAAACACATAAGGAATTAATTTCCATCCGATACGTTTCAGTCAAAGTTTTGCTTTCTTCTATAAATATTGTTCATGCAGTACCAGCAGCAAGATGTTGAGAAGACAGTTACGATTTACCTCCACCGTTTTCGTGGGCCAAGTATGGAAACCGCGAAACATTTCCAAGTCCAGCACAATAACCGATGCAGGAGGGTAAAAACTCCAACTGACCATCCCATTTATCTCGACCTTCTGCCGCTTTGTCGACTGCAGTCTCCTCGTTTGCTTCCTGTTATAATCGAATGCTCGTGATTGAACAAGGTTGCATTCTACTGCATCAATGCTTTTGCATTGTGTATAGCAGCAGTTATTCTTAAAATCTGTTTGTAGCAGTAGTTAATCTTAAAGACTGACCATGCATCGTATAGTTTATGGAAGATAGAAACAAACTGGGTATCATGTTTCTACACTGACGCAGTTGCATTAGAGTTATACGTAAAAACTGTTTTTTTACCGGGAGTTCAATGAACCGAGAAAAAGAACTCATGAATTTTACTGTACCAAGTAAGGCTAGAAAAGTTAGATTCACTGTGATAATATTGTATATATCTTTTATTATTTGTATCATTTCGCTTCCATGTCAAAACAGTAAATATGATCAGGTGCAAAAAAATTTGATGCAGCGGAGAGACCAATCGTTTGAACAAGGGCATAAATATTTACCAGCTATAATACAACATGGTGACTCTCAGCATCACTATTGCTAGATTACCAACATCTAGATTGCGCGAAGTAGCCTATTTACCGAAGGCCCAAGTGCAGAAGCAACGCAGCTGTGAAAAAATAAGCTTCTTTCTCAGCTGACTGAAGGCAACCTTGACAACATTTGTTGTTTCCTCATCAATGGAACCTTATATTGCATATCTTTCCTGATACATGCAACATGAATTTTGATCGTATGAATGTTTTTAAAACAGCTATTCTCTGGACTCCTTGTGAAATGGTCTAGCAGTGCGAAACGTTTACGGACCCCAGCCGAAAAATCATTTAATTTTAAGTAACTAGTCTCATCAAGAAGTTCAAACACCCGTCCTTTACGGAGACTAGTTACTTGAATACAGATATGTGCAAGTTTGAATCATCGAAGATGAATGAAAAAAGGAGAAGTCATAGCCTAGTCGGTTGATTCTTTGAAAGTTTTAGCAAACTTGGAGTTTTTTATTGTTATCACAATTTTAAGGACGCTTCTAATTTTCAGATTCCTCAAAACTAATTTTGATAACGCTTATAGCTCGAATACCAGCAACAAACAACATTTGAATAACAGCAAACGTATTTATAATAAGCTGCCACTAAAAATAGTGATTTTCATAACTGCATGTGCCACCACTTTTTGAATAATTTTCATGTGTGGTTATTTTGGTAAACCAGCAAGAAACGCTTTGTGAATTATGCCTGCAAACAACACAACCAATCTCTTTCGAAAACAATTTTATCGATTACTGTCTTTGTGTGAGGTGGGTCAGCTGCCATGCAGTTTACACCTGGTTTTAGATTTATTTCGTGCAGGGTAAAAGCTGATATAGAAATACATTCGCAATAGCTGTGAGTTTCCGGTAAATCCATGCATTGCTTGCGGAGGGTGACGTTGCGGTAGAGCTGCAAGCACAGTTGGGTTTTTATACATTTTTGGTTCAGGAAGACAGCGTTGTTGAAATGGCGCAAGGAAAATATTATGTCCAGGTCTTTCAACCAACATTGCTGTCCTCAATGTGGTGAAGAGAGGCGAAACTGTGTTCAGAGTTATTCTGTTTCGTCATTGGTTTTGGGGTTCAAATTAGCCCGCTTTCTATCATTTTAATTAAAACTTTACCCATAAATGTGCACTGATCAGTTACTGTACAACCGTTTAAAATTACTGATTTTTTGGAAAGGTGCTTTGAAAAACCATGCTTGCTGAACATAGCTACAAGAGCACTTGCCTGGTTTGTAGCATGTTTGGTCAACTGCGCTTTGAGAAACTTACAAATTTGGCGTGTTCAGGACGAGATCCATTTTATGAAACCGAGTCAAGGTTTATTTGCAGCAAAAGCTTTTCAAAAAACAGCTCGTTAAGTTAAAAGCGGTTTTCAACTGCCGTGGTTAGGCCATTGCACTAAATTTACTCCACGTAATAGAATAATTAGGAGGACGTGTAGACTTATAAATGCTTAACATGCGTTGCGTTCTTCATTGTATTGCTTTGTTGGCTTACTTCTCTGTCGCAATGCCATTGTGAGCATGCACAAAGTTTCAATTGTTTAATAATTAAACTTCTGTGTACCGTGGAACAAAAAACCTCGCATCCTTCTTAGCATGAACGTTCACGACGTGATGGACAGAGAAAGTCTTGCAAGCTCTCACATTTCCACAGAAACCTGGAGCAACAAAGGATGGGTTGTCAGCTTCATTGGAATTATATCCTTAACTCGAATTGGCAATGTAAGTACAATAGAAAACTCATAGGTTCGTGTAACATTGCTATTAGTTTCATAGCTTTCGCGTGTTGTGATCTTTAAACGTAAGACGACAGAAGTGGTAGTTTTCTAATAGTGGTATTGGCGGTTGTCGAGCTGCAGAAGTGGATGGAAAGAAGATAATGCAAACGCAATTGGCAATACGTTGGTCGAAAAAGTGGATCTTTTGGTGGGTTGCAATGAGGCAAATCTATGAAGCATATTGGCCATCTCTATCCCTGAGATAAACTGTTAACGTTCCTTGAAAAAACAAACTGACAGCGTATTTGCCCTTTCGATTAAAAGTGTGTTTTAAACGTCAATTGCTTCTTTGAACATTCGCAAGCTTATGTACCGGTAATTAAACAAACGCTGACTTAGGTATTTTAGGGCGAAGGGTGTTATGTCATTTTCTATGGATTATAAACTTTAAAACTTTTGTAACAGTCAAATCATTTTTAATCGAAACGAGAAACAAAAACATGCTTCTGCAAATGCATCTTTTAGGATAATTTTGCGTTTGATTTCGTGAGTGCTTTGTCCATTGGACGACTTGCTGGTTTGAACGAATCTTAGTAATCCAGTAATCCAGTAGTAGCTTTGATTTTAGTAGGAGGTAGCAGTAAACTATACACTTTTTTCCATGTATTGAACATATACTTCAAGCAGCAATTTTGGCTAAACCAGATAATTTAACCAATTTTCGTCTATTTGGCTGGACGATAACTTTGAATTAAACAGTTAGTTGCGTTTTTCTTTTCTTTAACCGATAACCGACACCATTAAAGTCTTACTGCGACAAATTCGTAAATATCAAAAAAGCATTACACAGAGCAAGGAACGTCTGTGATTTGTTGCCATCCCTGAATGACTGTGATTTGTTGCCATCCCTGAATGACTGCACGAAATCAACAGTGAAAATGTCTTCATTGGTATAATCGAAAGCATCTCTTGATCAGTGTGGATCAAGATGTATTCAACGGAAGAACCTCGGATAATAAAAACACCTTTGCACATAATTAGTGAAAAAACGTATTCGTTTTTAAATCATTAAGCTGATGACAAATCCACTGACTCATGTTTTTCAGTGTCTGTTCAGCTCAGTGGTTCCCAACCTTTTTTGACACATTCCTTCCTTTGCTCATTTTCAAACTTTTCATTCCTCCCCTATGGAACTTTAAATCCTCTCTTGTTCGGGTTCGTAAGCTAGCATTTACCACAATTGGAACAATAGTCTTTATTGAGGACATTACCTTGATCAACAAAAGTGAGACAAAAACTATTTATTGTCGAATAATGGCATTGAATTTTGTCAACAAAGACGTTTAAGAGTCCACTAAATACCTTGCTAATGTAAAGTCATATAACACATTGAAAAGGCCAATGTCAACTTAAAAGAGAAATACAAAACTTACGTAGGTAACCTAACTATAAAGAGGAAATTCCTCCCCTGAACTCATTAGGGGCCTCCCTGGGGAGGAATTCCTACCCGGTTGTGAACCACTGGTTTGGCTGAATGGCATTTCGTTCACCAAATACAATGGGCAAAATCGAAACCCTTTATCATTTTACAGGGGTTATTTTCATCAATGTCTGGCCCAACTCTTCTTTATTTGGCTGACAATGTTGGTGCAACGGTTGGCCAAGTCTCACTAACATTCACTGGAAGATCCATTGGGTTATTTGTTGGATCACTGGCTTATGGTTTCATTATGAACAAATTTAAAAACTTCAAAGCGTTCTTAGCTTGTGGTAAGCAGTTTTGCTGTTTACAGGCGGTTTTAGCCAAGTCATTGAACGCTTTATTGCTTTTACTACACAAGTTAAACGAAACACTTGTGTTTGTTAACAGCGTGCTACTGCTGTTTTCCATTCCGAGATAGAATGTTGCTTTTCTTTGTATATTTATCAAATTTGAACGACGTCTTACACTGGTCCTGCTCCTGAACACGGTCTCAGAGTTTGCTTAAGTAAGACGGTGCTTGCTTCCTGTGAAAAAAATTAGGCAAATAAACATCTTTCAAAGTTTTAAAGCAGTGCAAGTTATCAGTGTATTTCAATGCCAAATTTTAGTTCCCCATTCTACTGTAAATACGTGATTTATATCGATGATTGGTAAAGTTGGTATTTTGTTTCCAACTCATTTTGTTCACCATAAATAACAGAGAGGTAGTTTGCGAACTGGATCATCCCCGTCCGTGATGAGATGAGACTAAATGAAATGGGTTGATTTCAGAGATTACTTAGCATAAGCTTTAGCCATGAAGGCACGTTGTCTAATCGCCCCTTTCTTGGAGAATAGTGATCAAGTCATCCGTTTGGATTTGGAGTCTGCAAAGTGGTTGATATCGTCCCCCAGGGATGAAAGGACAGTGAAATGGTCCATAAGCACCCTAGAGGTCGAAAGGGCGTCGATACAAACCCAAACTAATTAGAGTCTGTTGTATTTAGAAACCTTAATTAAATCGTAAGGCTTTACTTGGTTTCTTTAGATCAATCATGAAGTCGTCGAATACTGGTCAATTATTGCGTTGTAGCGTCATTTTCAATCGTGTGCATCTTCTGAGCGTGTTTTTCTTATATTATATTTGAACAAGAACGTACAAATTTGAAACATAGCGTTTTTTTCGCAAAATTTAAAGCTTTCAAAAAGTTTGCAAACTCAGTTTGCATTCCTTTCCTGGGCGTTAACTTATTTTTGAATATGTTTTTTTAAATGAAAAACCAATGCAGATCCGAGTACGTAGAGCGTTGGTTTGTTTCGCATAAAACATACATATCTACAGGTTTGGGCATAATTTTGAACGGAGTCTTGATGCTGATAACACCTTGGGTTACAAATCTTCCTGGACTCATAATTACGACTGCAATTACTGGCCTTATGTTCGGATTCCTCGAATCAGGTACAGAATCGTGTGTTTGGGTATTGGCTTGGTCGAAGTGGAAAAGTGAAAAATCTAACAGGTGCGAGCTGTGAATAAATTCAGAATTTCAAGAGTTTTTCTGATTTTGGAATCGAGCGTCAAATTGTGACACGTGTTTTAACAGCTATGCAGTCTTTGTATCTGCACTTGTGGGGTGAGAAAGGCTCAAGACCTTACATGCAATCCTTTCACTTCGCTTTCAGCGTCGGAGCTTTGCTAGCACCGGTTGTTGGTAAGTTATTCATATGTTCTGATAAATTTTGTGGTGGCAATATTTAGAAGATGCAGTTGTTTGGTATCAGGGATCGTCACGTAGCATGAGGTGCCCCTGCCAATTTGCAAGGAAAATCAGCTAGCTCCAAGCGTTTTAACACATGTAGCTCGGTGTGATGCATTAGCCTTGGGTTTTAGAACAACAATGTGCGTGAGGAGAAACCAATTCATTGCTTTGTGCCAGTGATGCAAGGATATATGTATTGTTGCATTTTGTCTGGCAAATGTAACGACAGCACTGTACACATTTTTTTGGGGTCTCATATGAAACCTTGCAAACCATGTGCTTTAGATCTAACTATCGCTAATTCATGGGTTCGCTTCTAGCAGCTAGATCAGGGAAGACACTCATAATTTGCAGATTACTTGGTCTCCCCACAAACTCCTGCTTTAGCCCTAGCCTTTGAAGCATCAGAGATTCAACAATAGAATTGATTGGCAAGTTTAATTTATTATTAGTTCGTAATGTAATCAACACAAAGAGGACAATAACTCACCAACAATGAATCGATTGATATTGTAGTTAACCCTCCGTTTCTTGACACGATTCCACAAGAACACAGATGGCCGTTGCAATCAACCATTGTCGTACTGAACCTTCAGCACAAGCGACATACTAAGACTGACTGCTGAGACTGAGCGTCTATTGTTTTTATGGAGAACGCCGGCTCTGCATTTTCCGGCCTTCTAGAGACTCCGTTTTTTTTATAGGATGTCATGACGTGAGACCTAACCTCGTTGGCTGTAGACTCGGGCAAAGTTTTGTCTTGAGCCAATTTGAGGTTATAATAGTTTTGCATTGAGATAAATGTAATCTTTTCATTTTTGTACTTTTATGAAACAGAGTGTCATAGCTTCGTCGTCCCATGTTTTTATGAAACAGGGTGACATAGCTTCGTCGTCCCATGTTTTTATGAAACAGGGTGACATAGCTTCGCCGTCCGATTATGTCACGGACTCGGGTGGCAGAACTCTGCGTTGAGTTTCTGTCCTGGGCCAAAGTGACAGAACCCCGCGTTAAGTTTCTGTCACTCGCCAGAGTGGCAGAACTCCGCTTTGAGCTTCTGTCACGGCCCATTGTGACAGGACTCCGCATCGAGTCATCTGTCACCTCGAAGTGCTAAAGGTGACTTGGAGCGTTCGTCAAAGGATCAAGCCTGGCAATGTTTTGCCCGGCGACCCCAGACTTCCAGTGGAGCTTCTGCAAGAACTGAGCAAGACATCGGTCTTTTGACGATATCAGCTCTTGCAGAGGGCGACTCATTTGGACAAGCCAAACAGTATCTCCCCTGGACAAGTCACCTTTTAGTGGGATCAAGCTGAAACACGGCAGAGCGGGTCAATACCATGAACAGCACTCACTCCAATCTATGAAACCAAGCGAAAGGGTGAGGCAGAGCCTATTAGTTTATTCTCCGATAGCTGACCAAGGCGGGGCAGACTACCAGAGAGAGAGTGCAACCGTCAGGGAGGACAA
>Ga0210059_1004407_pt1 | contig 22696 bp, 14 predicted proteins | sample Ectturendosymbi2_FD_188042 | JGI IMG/M metagenome (GOLD analysis project Ga0210059, IMG submission 188042) | Ecteinascidia turbinata endosymbiont from Florida, USA - Sample 2 (SPAdes) (version 2) | ecosystem: Host-associated > Tunicates > Ascidians > Unclassified | place: Key West, Florida...
CTTAAATGGAATTGTCAAACACAATAAATCGGTGGAGTTGTTATCATATTTCAGAATGTATAGGTCCCCTGAACAAACGTAAAGCCCCCTGTTTAAAACTTTCTGGCGACGATTCTGATTCAGAGAAGTGGCGTGACATTCCGGGCTTAACAGATTTCAAACCTGTGCACTTCGTCGCGAACTGTCACACCCTGAACTCTTCGCAAAAACACCATCTCTGCCGCTTGTTCTTGGGAAAGTATTATTACAGTCGTTACTCAAGGTTCATGACCACAGATGAGGATAGACCGATTTAAAAACTGGTAGCTTTACGGTCTTTGAAAGATCCCGTTTTCACCACGGAGCAACACAGCTCATACAGAAATGCGTTTGCTTTTGGAATCCGTGTATCAATCTCTCTGTTCCAACTTCCGGACTCGTGAATACCACCACACAGTACTGGGGTACTCAAACATCACCTGCTGGAGTGTATTGCCGCTCACTTGCAGATTACACTGCTTTGAGCGTCTTGAGAGACATTCGTTCCTGCTTGGATGCACGCAGCTGAAAACCGATCAAATGCATTTTTAGGCCCTGTTTAGAAGTTTCTAACAGTGCCAAATCGTTCTCAAAAGGCAAGGGGTAAGTTCTGCTGTTCCCAGCGACGACACCCTCGTTGACTCGGCTGTGACTGTCTATCCAAAATATAGGTCTCGAAAATTTTGGGTTAAGGCCACATAGGCTAATGAACAACAGTTCGGGGGGCGGACATCTTACGTAATGTGATTGTTTCGGATCATGTTATATTCTACCAAAACAACAAATATTCGTAAATATTCATTTTCCATTGCTGACAAAATGTCTTTACGGGCCGAATGAAATGGCTTATCGGGCCGGATTTGGCCCGAGGGCCATAGTTTGGAGACCTCTGTATAGGCTGAAGAGAATCGTGGCAACAACACACACTTGTAGGAGTCCAGCACCGACGGTGAACCGTTGTGATTAATTCCGTCGACACAGATCCAAACTTCTGAGCAGGAATACGATGACTTCACGGGCAGTAACAGGCGGCCGTCAACACCATGCTCCCCCAACACTCCCCAAAGCTTTTCACGAGGAACCCAGTCATATACTTTCCCCGAAGTCGACAAAACACGTGTATACGCAGAAAATTTCCGATGGGGTGGCCAAGTTTTGTCACAATCGTGTGACGTCACAAATCAACTTTAGGGTAAGTGCCGAAGGCACGACCATTCTAGGGGGTCCGAGGGCATGCCCCCGAGAAATATTTGCAAAATTACACCTAAAATTTGCATTTTTGTGCATTCTGGAAGCAAGTTTTAGACAATACTGTTTTTACATTTTTTTATTTTTAGGGTATGAGGGGGTGGCCATGGCAAAGTGGTCTCCCCACTCCGTATGCTAGTGTGTATACGTCTTAGGCATGTTCTTAAGATTACTCGAAAATTTGTTGGAGAGTGGAATTTTGTTCTGTTGTGCTACAGCCGCGACAAAAACCGCACCGGGTATCATCCTGCTTGGGTCCAATTATTTCGCGGCATCTTTTTACAAGGCACTTGGCGTACACTTTTCCAGGGAGGCTAAGGAGAGAGATGCCTCAGTAGCTGGTGCATTCACTCCGGTCTCCCTTTGTGTGCATTGGAATGATCAGTTTGCCAACCTTTCAGTGCCCTTCCAAAACGCCAAGCCACTTTTGTCACGAACACGAGTCAGCCAAACCATCCAGGGTTCTAAGTTCCACTAATTTACTCTTAAACCTTTCCCAATCAACTTTCAGCTCGGATTTGGCAGCGGCATCAGAGTGCTTATTGATGCACAGTTCTACGGAAGATTTCATCTGTGCTATAAGTTATAACATCCCACCTGAAAAATCTTTGCTCAGTTATGTTAGGTGAGGTAGCAATGTTGGCAAAAGGAAAGCACCATAATGAAATATTTTGAGTGCACAAGTCGCAGTAAAACAATGCCCTTTGCATATTTAGTTTCTCACAGATGCTTCAGTGCGGCCCATATAGCCAAAATCTCACTCCTAGTTCTCAGAGTTGCCTCACTCGGCAACTACCTTGTTTTGAATGCCCGCTGCAACTTTGCAGTCTGATGCATCGCCAGGTAAGCCGATCGCAACGGTGAAACAGTAAAACACTTCCATAATTGCATTAAAGTGCTTTTACATTTTCGTACACTGTACAAATCTGCGGCAGTATAGCAACAGGCCGAAGCGAGGCGGTGGCATGACAATGCACAGTTATAATTTCCGCTTCCAACTTATGCGCCAGTGAATTGTGTCGACCTATCATTACAGCCGCTGTTGCAATAACCACGTGCAGGAAAACATGCATTCCTCTTATCGTTTTACTTCAATACAAGGCAAAACCAGGTCTTCTTGGCTATCAGAATTTAGGGTGTCATTGCAAAATTTTAGGGTGGCATTTTGACACCCAAAAACAGCTTAAAAACACTGGGCAATAATATTAAAGGGTATAAATTAAATCCAACGTTTCGGTGAAGTTTGCAGTTGTTTCTGAGTGCTGTTTTTGTTGTTAGCTTATCTTCAGGTTGGTGCTTGTTCAGAATTTCAGTAAGAAACAGAAAATCAGGTTAGGAGAAATTTTGGAAGCACAAACATATGCAGAGAGCCCTTATTTTGGATATGTTGGTAAAACCAAGGTGGTTTTGGGCGATAACGGAGAGTTACAAGAGATTACAGGGTAATCACCATGGACGTTCACAAGGGATAAAATCAGGCATTCGAACCATGGGGATTATGGGACTTAGAAGCAAACGTTTTTAGAAAACATAATGCCAGTCGCTTGATTTCGATAAATACATTTAATTTTTGCAATGGTAATTTATCCTCTGGTGTGAAACACATATTACACAAGAGTCAGTATCTTTGTTCCGAGGTTGGGCATTGATGGGATTGCAGTTTGTTCATGCTCGCTCCTTTTTCAGCATAGACAGATTGCGAAACGATGTAGCATATATTGTGTATTTTTGAGTATGTTGTGTTCTGCGCTCTGTTAAAGGCCGGTCGTTGACTGAACAAAAAGTCATTACACCTTTTGTTTTTCGTTGTGAACTTTTGTCAATTGGGTCTTTTTAATAATACATATCGTTCTACAGTTGGTGGTTATTGTATAGCAATAGCGTGCTCAAAAATCTTCAAACGTTCACTTCAAGTTGTGGGAATGGGCTTTTGGGCTTTTCCGCGATCAACAAAAACAAATGAATTTGATGCAGACATAATGGCACGTAACGTAACGAAACAATCACTGCTAATAGCGCTAACCGCTAAGTCACGTAGTTTATATTATATGAACAGAAGAGTGAGAAAACAGAAGACCAAGGATAGTGTGTATCTGGCTCATGTGCCTTGAGTAAATAGTGTAGTCTAACTACGTTTATAAAGACTTGGGCAAAACAAGCCTCTTTGTCTTAATCCTAACATTTGATTCTGATTTCTGAATGAGTGCAAAACCGTATTTTCGGGGGGAACTTTTACTATTTATCTTAATCTGATAAATTCGTTTGGGCCTTCATGGTGTCCTCATAACCTTAGTGGTTCAAAATGTGGAGAGAAAAACAGGAGGTTCATGCTGATCATGGAGGACTTCAGGTAATGCTGAAGCACAATTATTTGTTTCCTACTTTCGGTGATACGTGTAGTATGGCTCCTTTGATTTTTCTAGTAACAAACCTCACAGCGAAGAAATTGTTCAATATTTGAAAAAACTGGTGGAATAAACTGATAAAGACAAGCAAAGTTTTATAGGAACGTTGATTGATCGCATTGGTCTAGATTCCAGACGTCCGTAAATATTTCTTAAAAAATGGCATTACCAGTCTTGCTAAATAAAACACAACATTTCAACTTGAGGTTTTGTATAAACATATGGCACGTGGTTATATTTCCTGAAACAAATGCCCTGTCATATGAACTATCGTAATATACCAACAGCATCTGTTGATTCCAGTATGACTGTCGGCTGAATCTGCGGGCATATGCTTTGTTGTGCAGAAAAGGCAAAGCGTTTTGTAAACGTCCTTTCACATTGCATCGTCCGCATCCTGAGAAGAATTAAGCAACACGTCGATTTTTCCCCTTCCATGTAAGAATTTCTACGACGCCTGTGCTAGTCAGTAATGCTTTGAATAGGGCAACTAATACCAGATCGTAGCTGTCAAGTAACCACTTCCAGCATGAGACATACTTTAACAAAAACTTCAAGTAGTTGGAAAGGAACGATGCCAGTTTCAAATCTGAAAATGACAAAGAACTGAACATTTTCAGAGCAGCGCGAAACATGCTTTCAAAATGACATTATTGTTTCCGGCTAACAAATTCTGTCGGTACCGCCAAGCGCTAAATGCAATGACCCGACGAAAATTTTAAGACGATAGCAATTAAACAAATGCAAATGAGTTTCTTCCGACAGCCTAAGTATCTGTTGATAACAGAGAACGAGCGGTGTCTGGCGCTGTTGTTGCTGCGCCGCAGGCGTTGCTGATACTATCAGAGAGGTTGTTGCAATGACATTCCCAAGGTTACGTGTAAAGCTGTGCTGGCATCGTATGATTGTGGTCAAGTGGTCAAGAACAAGTTGAAAGTAGAAACAAGCGTCTCTTTAGACACATATTTTGCCACTTTCCCAATCATACAACTAAAATCAGAAACAAAAGTCACGATATATAAAAATAAAAGGTCAAAAGAAACATTCAAAACAGTTTATCCTTTCCATAACCGTCAAGAAATACAGAAAATATCACATGTCACCCCGAACAGGTGACCATTGACAAATGTACGTAATTCAGTTTTCAACTAAATTTTAGAAAGAGTTACAATACTCTTAACATACCTGATTCCCTAAGTAGCTAATTTTTTGCCAGCATTCCTTCAAACCGTCCTTTCGAAATATGCACAACCTTGCATTTTTGAGTATGGAGGGAGGGTTATTGCAAACATGGCAGTTCACATACCTAAAGTGTGGTAACAAAAGCTGTCAGTGAAGTCTCCGATGCTATTTTTGCAAAAACAATTCTGGCATTTGGATCGAGGAGCAAGCTTCGTAACTGTGTCGCGTAAGGGAATTCGCTGATAAAACAAGCTGAGTCGACGCTCGTGACTCATTTAACCTCGGTTGTTCACACTTAACCGTAAAAGGAATTTTATCATTTTGGCTGGAGGTATCTTGCATGTCTCCCATATTTTATGGAAGAAAACTGTGTTTGTTTTCGAAAAAAAAACTTCGAAATACAACAATTGTGTTTTTTGCTCAGATGAGCTTGAAAATAATTGCTGAGTGGTTGTAAAATGCACTTGTGCTCCTAAAACGTTTGGAATAATTTTGACAATTGCCACCTATGTAAGTAGGTTTTTCTGTTTACCTGAGCGGGCATGTATAGCATATTTGAAGTTATTGTGGGTTTGAACGTCGAACTTAAAGTGAGGAGTTATTAGCAAAGCACAGTGGTCTTCCAGCTTGTTTGTACAATCGCCCCTCCAAAGGAACTTTGCTTGAAAATCGCCCTCTAACCATGATTTTTGTGTTGTCTGAAAATATTGTTTTGCTTTGAAAATAAATCAATGCTAATGAAATACAAACGGGCAATCAAGTTAGCACAAAAACAAAACGAGCATGCAAAACGATTGCAAATGCATTTGTAGAATAAATGTTATTCATTTCCTAATAACAGCTGGTTCCAACTAATGCAAACCTTTCGCCTGTTATTTATCTGCAAGCTTTTTCAAAGCAGGTTGCAGGTTTCCCCCGGTCTTCTTCATGTCAAGACGACTCCGGTATTTATTACGCATGCTCAGCACTTGGCTGAAACCTTACCCAGCAACGTACCTCGTGGGAAACGCCATTAATAATAATAAGAATAATAATAGCTTCACTTTATCCCAAATATACGGAAAATGCTCACTGTGGTTGATCAAAAAATCTGACCATCCGTATGAATCAAATATAGCCGGGTTTCATCGCTGCTTTGGAGGCCGACGAAACGTTTACGGATGGTGGAATCGTATTCGCTTCCAAGCATCTTCAAACGTTTTTATCAGAGGGCCACATAAGCTATTTGCGACAGTTCAAGGGCCGGACATCTTACCTAATGAAAATGTTGAGATATGTTGCATTCTACCAAATCAATAAATTTTTCATAAAAATATTATTCTTTTATTATTAACAAAATGTCTTCACAGGCCGGATGTAATGTCTTCGCGGGCCGGATTTGGCCCAAAGGACGTCGTTTGGAGATTCCTGGATTATGCTAATTAGCTGTCAAAAAGGTATTTCGTACAGTTACTTTCTACGCAATCCATATTTTCGGCGTTATCTCTACAAAGGAATGACTTTTTAGAAAGCGTCAAAGTATGGGTGGTGAAAAATACTTTTGTACTCTTTATTTTGCCATGATCGGGATGGTTGGATTTACTCGCCGGTCTAAGTCACCCTTTCCCAACACTCTCTCCTAAGTCAGGTGAACACAGTACTATATCCACAAGCACAGCAAAACACTCGAATTGACAGAAAAACACGATACGCACGTTTCACAACCGTCGACTAGCTGGCATTCATTCTGCTAGCCATTAAAATGCTATGTAAATCGCGCCGCAGCTGTCATATTTCCAACAATTTTACAAAAGAACACATTTAACTATACATCGTTTTACTCAAGTTACGAGCCACGAACCAAATATTATTAATCACATGATAACGTACTGTGACATTTTTGGCCTACGAAACAATGTTTTGGCAATGCTCTACCGAAGTCTATGAAGTCTTGTTTCAAGGCAATTTTGCTAATCATAACACATACCGTTGGAAGGATTTGTAACAGCTCACGACGAAAATTAATTAGGTTAACTTAAAAATGGCAACTTATGATTAATAATATTCCCAATCGCTGCGAGAGTCTTTGGGATGGTTTAGTGGTAGGAACGTTATTACTGTTGGTTCATTTTTAGTATTTTCAAAGAAGCTGAAATTTTCCTCTGAAAAATGGAGTTTGATCGATTGGATATTTTCCGATAGCTACATCAGTGTCGGTCGCTTTCAACCAATATAAGTATAATATGAGAAAAGTTCAAAATCCCGCGCATGATGACATAAACAGGTTGGCAAATGTTTTTGCTAGATGTACCTTTTTTTACGCTGCCTATGCAAAGACTGTGTTAACCAATATAGCAAACAACGCAATGCAACTGTTTCTCATTATCTACTCTTTGAACTTATTTTAAACATCAGATTGTTCAACAATTACTGCAAATTCATAATCTTCGTCAGAAGCGCAGTGCTTCATTCACAAAAAGTGACACTTTCTGTGGATTTAGTTCTGATTTCTAAATCAGTGCAAAACTATGTTTTCTTTGGAGAATTATCACAATTTATCTAAATCTGATCAATTCTTTTAGGCCTTCGTGATGTTCTCCTTACTTTAGTGTAGTTTCTCGGCAAACTATGGGCCTCCGCTCAATTGTGCGCCGTCTAGCACATTTCACTGGGCCGCGCAATGCTTACTGTTGTGGGTTGCGTGGCACATAAGAGCTGCAGTCGTGTGCTGGTTGCGTGGTCTAGGATAGAGGCTACTGTAAAAATTTTGGAATTTTTATCGTTTGGCGTTAAAAAAGCATTGCTTCTGTCATTATACGGTTTAACTGAATACGGCATGAGTTTGAAACTGGGCCTTCAACAATAAGCATGGGACTTCAATTTCGACTGAAAGGGTGGTTTGGTCCATCATAATGAAAGTTTGCTGATCACTGCTTTACGGGTTCGAAATCTGGAGAGAAAAACAGGAGCTACATACTGCAGATGAAGAATTTCACGGAATGCTGACAGACAGTTGTTTGTTTCCTACATTGCGTTATACATTTAGTATGACTCTAACTTTTCCAGTAATAATTTGCAGCGCAGAGGGATTGTTTAGTACTTGAAAAAACTAGTAAAGACACGGAAAGTTTCATTGAAAAGGTGACTGGTCGCTTTAGACGAGATTCCAGACGTTTGCAACAATTGTTTCAAAAGAACATTGACCAGTCTTTGTAAGTAGAATAAAACGTCCTACTTTTTGATGAGGTAAAAAACATGGCAAGTGCATATGCTTCCTCCAAAACAGTTCTTATTAAGAAATATCAAGCTTTGAAAATTTCAAAAACGCCCGATTACGCACGATATCCTCACTCTGTTGGTGCCAATATGACTGTCCACGGAACATGTGGCATTTGCTTTGATGTGCAGAAAGGATAAAGCGTTTTGTAAACGTCCTTTTGTATTGCATCATCTGCATCCTGAGAAGAAGCAAAATTTCAATTTTGCCCACTCCTTGCAAGAATTTCTTCTGTGGACCAATATACCAGTCAGTAACGTGTTGAGCAGTGCAATTCAGTCAAAATCCAGATCGTAGCTCTCATTTAAACATGTCTCACATGAGACAGTGTTTGAAAATAATGCTTAATGTAATATTACGACAAAAATATTGCCAGCAACTTAGGAAACGCTAGCTGGTTTCAAGTTTTTGGATGCCAAATAACTGAACGTTCACTGCGCAGTGCCAAACTATTCTCAGCATGACGTTATCGTTTCAGGCTAACAAATTCGCTCGGTACCGCCAGGCGATAAATGCCACGGCCCGATGAAAATTTTAATTTGGTACCAATTAAACAATTTCAAAAAAAAATTTTTCGGATGGCCTGAGTATCGGTTGATAACAGAGAATGTGTGGTGTCTGTCGCCTTTGTCGCTGCGCCGTTAGCTATGCAGCTACTTTCAAACCGAGTGTTGCGATGACATTCAAAAGTCACGCGTGAAGCTGTGCTAGCATCCTATGATTGGTGTCGAGCACACAACTGAAGGAAAAATAAGTGACGATTTCGACACGTGCATTTCCGCTGTACAAATAATACAACAAAACTGAAACAACTTTTCCAAATAAGACAAAACATAAAAACCATTCAAAGCAGTTATTGCTTTTAATCCACATCCAATACAGAAAACATCACATCATTTTCAAATAGTATATTTGAAGTTATTGTGATTTTGAACACGCAACGTAAAGTGATAAGCTATTAGTGCAACAGTTGAATTTTGCAACTATAACAAAATGACAGTTATGGAAATTAGGCTTTTGCCTTGCCGTCGATTACCACATTTTTATGAACAAACTGGCTTTGAAGTCTTTCTATGAAAAAATAATGAAAAACTTTAGAGAAACTGTTAATCCAGATTATTGATATGATGCAAACGTCCACGAATCAAATGCATCTGAACAATGCATTTTGTTTCCCCCTTATTTTTCAATACAGTAGCTTCAAGTTTTCATATGTTAGGTGTTTGTTTGCAGTAAAAGACGGTTTGGTAGAATTATCTAAGGAAGCACTTGTGACACAGATTTTTTTATTAAAGTTCGAGTTCATTTTAACGGATGCTCAGCGTATTTTCTTTTGATTTTGATACTTCTCTAATCTTTTCGACATTAAATTTTAAATTTTATTAAAAACGTGTCTACTGCAGTATCTCTCGAAAGGAATCTTTCGATATCAATAAATCAGACGCTATGATTTTGGCCGATTTTATTGCGAAAAGATTGCCACAGGTTTAAGATGTCCATTTTATTCATTCATTTTTATACCTGCTTTCCTCTCAGGAAGGACGCGCGGCACGGCCCTATGAATACTCGAAATGCCCCACTCTTTTCAGCAATATCAGATGGTTCTACAGACTCTCCACCAATGCAGCACGAAGCGAAATCGCGGATGTAATCACACTACCTGATCTCTTGTCAACCTCTGGGCTGCTTTCACGCGGGTCTAGCCAGCAGGACGTCCCTCGCCGATTTTTACTGGGGTTTTCTGGTCATTGGCCGAACCATCGTACAGTAGCTGAGGTCACTCGATTCGGATGGGAAGTGGCTCGACATTCAGGGCAGCCGCACACCGTCATAGCTGCGCACAAATTATAAGATAGTTTTCATTTTATTATGTTTGGAATGAAATTACTGATAAGTTGTAACTCATTTTGTGTGAATGCAGTTGAGCAAACAGCCTGATGGCTAATCGCCTCTTTTTTTAAAACAAGATGAAGCTCCCAATATTTTTCTTAAAATTTTCACAACATTCATTTTGTCAAGCATACAAATATCATCCAGTCGGATGATGAAAGCATCAATTTCCTATTTAGGCGTATCGTTTAGACAATAGTGCAAGTAAAAGTGTATTTGCAGCAGTGGCGACTTCAGTTCCAAAATTTGTTTGCAATGAGGATAAGAGATGCAAATTCTTTTATGATTTCTTCAAGGAAGTTTCGCATGAAATTTTATCAACTTGAATCTAAGCACATTTTTTCACTGGGAAGTTAGGAACTTGCTGATTTCATGTAGAAAGCATCGCAACTGCTTTAACAGCTAGTATTTGCTTCAAACTAATAGCCTAACGTCTATAGAATATATGCAAGCTGGAAAAAACTAAATTTAATATAACATCTTTAAAGTATGGGCCTTGAGAATTGATTCCCGTTTTCGTGCCTTGTTCACAGACGGCTGCTTCAACTTTTAAAGGGTTAATCATCTTCACGACGTGCTGAGAAACATCGAGCAAACATACGAATCAAGATGCGTCTTCGTCAGTCTATTGGAACAGAACCGACGGTTGAGAAAATGCATGCTATGTGGACTATCCCTTCAGTAAAACATCAGCCTCGAACCGTTTAACGACGTGGTTTTCAAAACTAAACTATTGGGTGCAGCAAAAGAAAGAAGGTTGCTCGTCATAGCCCAGAGGAAATGAACTAATGACGCGAATATTATTTAATCCTCTCTGAACCAAATGCTCAAAAACTATAAATAGTACCCTGCATTGATCGTTCCGTACATTCTGTTTCCTGAAGTCAAGTGATCAACGCCCTTTGACGAAGACGGTGCAAAACTGCAGCTAAAATGAGGATTGCAACTTTTCTTGCCGTGTTTGTCGTGCTTGTGTGTGTAGTCAACATCGCCAACGCTACATATGGAGATAACGACGATGGAGACTGGGGCGGATATTGGGGAAACTACGGAGGCCTGGTAAACTACGGACCCTGGAGAAATTGGGGAGGCTACGGAAGACCATGGGGAGGCTACAGGAGACACAGATGGTGGCCCTACTATTACAAAGGACTTTACAATCTCTTCGGACATGGTCGAGATGACAGCGGTAAGTCCAGTACAATTGCTTTTTTGACAAGGAAAGGTCATAATTGCACAATAAGCGCACAGGTTTTTCTATCGCCGTTATACTTTTTACCAATGTCCCGGTGAAGGCATGCTTTCAAATATAAATATTCGTGTAACGCCAGCATGCCATAATTTCCACACCAAATCTTTTCTATAAAAGGGTTAAATTAACACTGATAAACTTAAAAAATCGGAAGATTTTACTGCGATTTGATTTTTTTGCTCCTTTTTTATTATTTCAGTGCAATGTGTCAAGTGCATTACAATCCACTTCAACTGAAACAACCAGTCGAAAAATTACCAAACAGTTATCAAAAAGAGAAAAGCAATTTTTATCTCAGCAAAGCACACATTCACAACTTTGTGATTATCTTATGGCTTACGTTTTCGTTCGACCTTCTCTTTCAGAAACAAGCCGTCTTTGTGCTACCTATGTTACCTTTCACATGTCGTAAATAGAAAAAATGTCACAATGCAGACCTCAGGAACCGCACTAATAGTATTATTCGCGTTGTTTCTACTCAGTCTATTATACGGCTAAAATTTATCAATAAACAATGCTATGTAACTCCAAGTTTCATTTTAGAGGCTTTAGCAATTTTACTAATGTCTGTTGTCATTTGTTATAGAAAAGTGCTAGATGTTCACCAAATGAAAAATCCGCAGAAAACCTGTTGATACAAATAGTACACTTGAAGACTTGAAAATTTCTTTTCAATATTCATAAAATTACAACCACAGAAATTGCACAATAAGGGAAAGCCAAATGTTTTTGCTGGGTGGTGTATCGCCTTTTTTCATGAATATTCAAAAGAAATTTTTATCAATATTACGTTGAAAGATTATATGTTGAAAGTGAATTACGTTGAAAGATCACAATATTGTTAACAACGTAATACAACAAACCCCGAAACACTAAATTAAGATGGGTTTTTGATTTGCAAACATAAATTAAAATTTTACCACATGCAATTATATTTCAGATTAAGCGATGTGAAGTGAAGATGAAAAGTATTTGCAACATTTCTACGAACAAGGCTTTCTCTGTCATTTTGCGTTTGCCTGTGTTTTCAACACTCGTTTGTATATCTTTCTGAATAAACGTTCGTGAGGACAAAGTTCGCATATAATTTTGCATTGGAAACCATTTAAAGTGTCAAGGTAATTTCATTAGCTTACATATGTTTTGGCTAAGCTTTTGAAAAACAACTGAAATGTTCATGTATTTCAAAACGACAAAGGTAATGGGAACAAAGTTTTGAAGTAAGCTGAAAGAAGTCATCAGGATACAGTTAAATTCCAAATGCTTGCAATGCTATGTCCTGATTTAAAATACCTAATTTCAACTTTTCGAATCTCTGAATATTTCATAAGTTCGTAAAAAATCATTTTCACGATAATAGTCAGTTTTCCTAAAGAAATTTTAGCGTACATATATAAAATTTGCGCTTAGTAACTTGTTAGACTTGTGAATTCGTAAAAGTTCAATCCGCCAAAATACGCAGCTTCCACAGTGGAAGTATTTCAGTACATAGGAACGTGCGTCCTCTCACACGGAAACATCTCAGGTTTTCAAACGTTAACAGATTCAGCACACGGTCACCACCCACATAGACCGGTAATGTCCAAAAATGTGAACTTAAATAAACTGATTTTCTTAGGAAAGTCATCAGTTTGAATTGATCATTTGAGAAATTTTGAAAATAGAAGTAAGCAATGCTCAGCGTCTGTTCTCAGAGCATTTGCGGAACAATGTAAACGTATCGACTGGCAATTGCGTATGTTGCCCAGAGATACGCACAAGTCGCGTTATTTGAGTAACAATTTGAGACGAATCACAAATCATCAACTGCGAGTCATTAAAGACTTTTTCTCGGACCTGTCCCAGTCAAGTTAGAATTTTCTTGATGTGACTGAAGGCAGGGACGAATTTAGATGTAGGCCAAGGAGACCATGGCTAGATCCCAGCGCTTTGAATTTGCCACGAAACCCGTTTCTATGACGGCTCTTCACAAGTTCAAAAAATCGCGAAGTTGTGCTGAAGTATGAACTTCACAATTCACATGATCACCTTTGAAGGGCAAATGTCTGGATTCTTACTAGTGGAGTTGTTAGATAATAATAATAGGGTGTTTTGCAATAGCACTTTAGCAATACTGCCTTTCCGCGGCCTTTTGCAGTGGCTGTCGATCGTGGGATGGTGCGGTTTTGTCAGTAAATAATTAAACATCAAGTAAGAAACTGTCGTTTGAAAGGATTGATGGCGAAGAATACGGTTTGGCGTGAGTGGAATGCAGGCTGAATTTATGAAAGTTCTTTTTTAAGAAAATAATGATTAAGAAAAAACAAGGATATGAAATGCGCTGAATTTGAAACAAACGAAAAAATCAGTGAGAAATTTTCTCTTTGACCATACGTTCACAAACACTGAAGAGGAATGTTCATTTTCTGCCCTCAGGTGCGTTCAATACCGTATCCAAGAAAAACTCATTGACACCTCATTCTGTCCGCACAATTTGATGTTACGGCCGTCCTAAATTACCGAAAACGTATGATTTTTCTCGTATGAAGACACATAAAAAATTTTATGAACACCTGTAAACTACGAGATGTGTTGGCGACAAGAAAGTTTTTGACAGTTGATGCAGATGATTATTTATTTCCCTTTGCCCCATGGATACAAATCCTTGTGCTTTAGAGTGCTGCCTGTGGTCAGTGGCATACGCAGAAAATTTTCATGAGGGGTTTCATTCAGTGGCATATGGTGGTCATTTGTATTTGGTATGCGCTGTTTGTGACGTCACAATTTGACGTCATATTCATATTTCTAATCCAACGTTTTGGCGAAGTTTATTGACATAATGTGCATATTCGTCTACACGCACTCCCCTTAATTTGTTTATCAATGAACTGAATATAAACTATCAGCGCTCCAGGTTAGGATATCGCAGGAAAATACACTCAACACTACGACACAGCAGTTCATAACTGCAAAAATAACAGGCTTCGCGTTAAAACAGGGAAGTAAAACACGCTCATCACTGCGTCAGAGCAATTAACAAGTGCAAAATGAGTCTATACTGATGTCTTGTCGAATACGAGCAGTGGAGCACAGGTGTGCGGCTGGACTGGCTGACGCACACCCAGGTTTGCAAGATCGAATCTTGCTAAACTACACAAGAATTGAGAATGCGCATAAAGTACGCAAGAAAACTTTCGATTTTTGTTATGTATAGAAGTCCAGCAAACATTTAGTTTTCCTTTTTCCCTGCTGAGACATAATCAAATGCCTGAATGCTTCTATTTTAACAACTGCTGTTTCTGAGCTCGTGCAACAGTTTTATCATGCTACAGAAATTGGTAATGTAGCCAATGTGGTCAGCGCATGCGCTGATCAGCCATAGCAGAAAAAATAAAGACAATTGTTTCCGATAAAGTGAACTATCGCGGAACACAATCTAAACATGTGTAGTGGACGAAACTTCTGCAGAAAGTGTTGAGATGGTTTCTGGATGTTGACGATAACCCTGATTCCACCAAAACCTAATTATAATTTTTGGCCCATTTACAATGTACCTTGAAATTTGCTTGCAAATGCATTCCTTGTTATTTGCATTAAATCGACAAATTAACAAGTAAAATGTATGTGAAAAAAAATTTCCTTTGCGCAGGTAATAAAGTTTTCGTAAAATATCAAGCTTAAGTGGGAGTTCAACCCCAAGCCCCTTGCGTACGTCCTTGCCTGTGGTAACGATGTCTAAATTTCTTCACGGAAAGTTTTCGACATGGGCGTCCGCAAGGGGGAAAAACGGACATCCCCCCCCTTGGAAATTGGGACTCAGAACCAAAATTTTCTAGAAAACCTGAAGTCAGAAGTCTAATTCTGATTAATTGAGTTAATTTTTGCATTGACAGTTTATTTGCCAGTATGACACTCACACTGCACAAGAGCCAGGTTCACTATTCTGGTTTCATGCAGTGATGAGCTTGCAGTTCATTCATATCTGCTCTTTCTCCTACAGAGGCAAGTTACGAAACTAGCAAGCAAATTGTTTTATCGATGGTTTTTATTGCGTAAAAATAACATGGCAACAAATCTTCAAAGGTTCACTAGTTCAAATAATGGTAGAAGGCGTTTTTGCGCATGTGACTGAACGCAAACATCTAGGCATGTATTGCAGAGAGACGGTGTCTGCTGATAGCGGAAAGGCACATAGTTTGTACTGTGTGAAAAAAGCATGAATAAATCTGTAGTAACGCTTCCACAAGTTTGAAAAATGCATTGTTAATGTGAGTGTGAACAATGTGCCTGAAATGAGAGAATGGCTTAATCAAACCACTCTTATATAGGCTGAATTTCATCAGAGGTGAAACTACCGTATATAGGTTTGAACCTGGGGGATCTTAGCTGAAACGGGCCCACTTACCACGGTAAGGGGCTCACCAGCCAACACCCGGAAAAAAATGAGAAATGGTGGTCAATCTGGATGTGGATGAATATAAGAAAACATTACATATCAGGAAAATTTTCAGAAACGCGCATAAACCAATAACCTACTGAAAACCAAAAGAATACTAAAACTGAATCTGAGCTGAGAGGGCGCTCAGTTTTTACATTTAGCTTGCCAGGGGGGTGGGCGGGGTGATTTGCTCCTCTGGCTCACCGTCAGTTTTGCCTCTGCTGAAATTTACAAAATCCAGGAGGACAAGCCACCATTGTCCTCACTTCCGACGCTCATGATTCATCTGATCAATTTTTTTAAAGCCTGCACAGTATTCTAACTTTAGCAAGTTCTCTGATAGTCCTGTCAACATAGTATACTTTTCCGGCTTATGTATGAGCGTTGCCAGTGAAAAAATCAGCAAAGACAAGCAAGGTTTTATTGAAAGGGGGATTTATCGCTTTGTATGAGATTCCAGATAGTTGCAGCTCTTTTTTCTAAGTAACGCTGATAAGTGTTGCTAGGTAAAATAAAGTCATAACACCATGGCAATACTTTTGTTAAAAGAAGAACCTGCTTTGAAATTCTGAAGATAGCCTATATTGTGAAAATTATCGTCCTGTACCTGGCTATGGCTGCCAACGAAACAGATTTTTTGTGACTGTTGTCGTAACATGGGACATTTTCTCTGTGGTGTAGTCATGTAGAAACGGTAAAGCGTTTCGTGAATTTCCATTTGCATTGCATCATCAGCAACGTGACAAATATCTGCAAAATGTAGATGCTGCCCCCCCCTGGAAAACTTTCTGCGGACGCCCATGGTCTTCGACTTATCGTACTGCAGTGTTTCATAAAAAATTCAGAGTTTTTCAAGCTTTGAAAAATGTTGCTATTTAATGTCCGCTCAATCTAACAGTGTTTTGTTTCACTCGTTAAACGTGTAACTTTGACTAATTTAGTCATTTCTGAAACATTCAAGTCATAGTCACGGCATGACAGTGGTCTCTACCATTAAACAATTAGTGAGTTCCACTGTTCTTGAAACGCATGAGCCTTGGTTTTCAATGGTTAGCAAATTTGTTACGCGTTCGCTTCAGGTTACGCGTTTGCTCCTAAGTTCGCCTGTTTCCAACAGGACTTTCTGGATACCGAGCTTGTCTGCTGAAGTTTAGATGTTAGTTAAAGGTCACCCGCTGTAGAACAGCTTTTCGACGGCGTATTTAAAAAAATGATATGTCCATACTAGGCTTACTTATTATGATTAGCTGAGGGTCTTGTACGAATATACGTTACATTGCTGCCCAAAACTTGAATCCAATGCGTTTCCCCTCAACCTACAGAGGCTAAAACATTGAATTTGCATTGCTTGGAAATTAAAAACCTGAAACGACTTATAAGCTTTGTGCCCACTGGTTGGATCGTGCATGTTTGGTGCATAACATGTGTTGTTGCTATTGCGAAGGAGTTGAGGTACTGGAATATCAGGCCCGCAACCAGACGAAATTTTCCAGGGTGGGGCCTGTGAATGTGGCGCAAAAAAACAAACCGTCGACCATGTTGTCCTCGAATGTCAAATCCATCGGCCCCCAAATGGACTGCACGGCCTGACGGTTCTGTACGATGAGACAATCGAATGGCTGCTCAACAACTCATGCCCCGAGATCTAGTGCGACCTAGCAGTGGACGGCAACAACTCTTTCAAAAGAAGAAGTATGTAAGATAACATGAACGCAGCTAGCACCCATGTAAAATTACTCAGTTGTATCTGTCGGATTTGAACAGTTTATTCATCCCAATTTGGTAATGTCACATCACATCACAGTGACTATAATCCAGTTGTTAACTGTCATCATCAGAATTTGCCACCTCGAGCGAAATGTACGTCATCTGATTTTCACCGAGAAAAATTGCAGCATACAGTAATGATGCAGGAATATGTCAAACATGTGGCAAACTTGTCAATCTTCTGTTTAATGGACTTTCAGCATTTGGTGCTGCAGTTGGTCTATATTAAAAAGGAGAGAGTTTCAAGTAGTTCAATGGAAGTGCTGATACATCATCTTTGAAAGCAAAAAAGAAGATTTGGCAAGTTACATGAAGGATGCACAAGAATAAAACAAAATCCAGTTGCACAAATTATCTTCAATGCTTAACACTATGAATTACTCTGCAAATAAAACAAACACGTGGAGAAGTTCTTCGCTTTCAAAACGCAGAAAGATGTCCCCAAAATAAATTATTTCCTGGTGAGCTCAATAAACAGACCACTTGACATGAATTTTCTAAATGGTTGGTGGGAAAGTGAGAAATTATCATACACTCAAAAAATGTTGTTGTAACGTTGTTTGCACCATCAATTATTGGTAGTGAGTTTCCAAAATAGTGCCTTTTCCAAGTAGATTCTTTAGGAGTAACAACGGTGGGAGTGTCACTGGATTGGGACGATTTATCTCTTGTCTTGTTGTTTTGTAGCTTTCTCACATTGTATTTTCTACGATGTGACATTCTAGAAGCAAAATCAGTTGCAACAGCAAGGGATACATCTCCAAAGCAATGTTGTCTCATGCAAATCACAAGACTTCAAGTCATATTAGAGCAAAATACTATTACTTCTGTAAAAATACCTATGCTTATAGGAATTTCGTGGTCAGTTAATTCGTTGCTCAAGCGTTCATTCATTTTGAAATGAACTGTTTTTATGGAACGTTTAGTCGGACTAGAAGCCTTAAATCCACGACAATCGACGTCTTCTACACTAGAACTTCATTCGAACTTTCACTTATGAGATTTTGCATTATGATGCTTTGTTGACTTACTTGAATTTTAACCATCCTCAGTATTGAACGGGATGAATTAATTCCAACATTTCGGATAATTTCTCAAGTTGTTTCCAGTCGCTGTTAACCGTTGTTAGCTTTTCTTCAGGTTGGTGCTTGGACAGTACTTTAGTAGAAAACAGCAATTCCGATAAGGATAAGTTCCAGAAGTCCCAAAATAAACAAAGAAACTTTGGGTTGGAAAGTGTGTAACATCTGAGTGTTATTGGGTGATAAAGAAATAGTAGAAAGTTATTTACTGGGTAGTTATCATAAACGTCCTAAGGGTGACACAACAAGCATTTTATACCCCTGGATTGTGGGACATTTCCGAAAACCCTTCTGTCAGTCTCTTGATGTAGATAAATTAAATGCATTCTTGAAATGACAGCCAATTTGCCGGTCTAAAACACACATTGACACATGAGCCACTTTCTTTGTCCTGGTGTTAGGCAGTGATGAGGTTGCATTTCACTCTTTTCTGACTCCTTTTCTTGCGGAAGAGGATTGCAAACTTGTCAGTATATTGATCTACTCTTGGCCCTCAATGTGTAGCAGTAACGTGGCGACATGTCTTCAGAGATTCATTTCAGGCTAGGGAATAGGCCTTTTTCCGCGTGAAACAAAATAAAAAGTTTTAATGCATGCATAATGACAGGTAATGCAACGAACCAGCCACTGATGATAGCAATAAGCCTCGTAGTTAGATATTTTGTGAAAAGAAATATGAGAGGATCTTTTGCAATACGGCCACAAGCCTGAAAAATCCGGCTCTAATGTGAGTGTTACTCATGTGCCTGTGTGAATAGCGCAGTACAACTACGTTCATAAAGGCTTGTGGAAAATGGGCCTCTCTATCTTAATCGTTATTGTTTGATTCTATTTTCTGAGTGAGGGCGAAGCTACATTTTCTGTGGAGAGTTTTCACAATCTATGAGAATCTGATCGATTCTTTAAGGCCTGGGTGGTGTTCTCCGGTCTTCAGTGTTTCGAAATGTGGAGAAAAAAACAGGACAACAAAAAGCAGATGGAGAGCTTCACGGAAAGCTGAAAGACGCTTGTTAGTTTCCCTCTTTCCTTCATTCAAATTGGTATGCATCTGATTTCTCTAGTAACAACCTTCGCAGCATAGAGATTGTTCAATACTTGAAGAAACAGTAAAGACAAATAAAGTTTCATTGGAAAGGTGATTGATCGCCTTGGACAAAATTCCAGACGTTTGCAACCACTGTCTCAAGACGACATTACCAGCCTTACTACGGAAAATGCAAATTTGCAATTTGTAGTTTTATAAAAATCCATGACAAGGGGTTATTCTTTCTGTGAAAACATTTATTATTTAGAAAAATCAAATTTTCAACATCTGAAAATGCTCTATCTAATCAACTGTTCTAAGATACCTGGTTGCTGATGCCAGTGTAACTGACGCTGGAACCTGCGTAAAGCGTTTTGTGGACGCCATTTTGCATCGTGTGCATTCTGAGACGCATAAGAAACATGACGATATTTTCCCCTCCTTGTAAGAATTTCTGCGAACCAGTATGCTACTCAACAACATCTTGTAGAGGATACTCAGTTGAAATCCAAACCCTGGCTCTCAAGCAGGGGCGTAACGAGGTTAGACGGCGGCCGGGGCAAGAAACATGTTTGGCGCCCCCATGTTCGAACCTACGGTCTTTTACTTTTCCTTGCAAGTAACAATCTCTGCCAACTCAACAAATTTGGGTGATATCGTGATGAAACCATCGTGATCCCATGCTTTGAGTTAAGTTCTTCCCCATATAGTACCCAAGATAGTACGAGAGGAAAATTCATATTACGTGTGGACTGTTTAAATGATTAAGTATTTCCAGGAAAAATAAGATGTTTTAAACGCAGCGTTGGCGTTGAGAGGTAGGCCTAAAGTTGGTGTTTTCTTTGTGTAAACGATGCAGTGAAATATAACAAACTTAATACAACATGACAACCCGGGTTAAATACCTTTGAAACAATTGTAATTGCGCTGAACAGAGATCAACCTCACAAGCACATGAAATAAGCATTTTAATCATTTTACACCGTGCTGACCATCCGTCCAAAATCTAACCACGATTCCTCACCAAGCCTTTGCACATTTTGTTATCATAACGTCTCTCGAAATTTCGTAAAAATTACAAAATAGCCGACACAACATAATCTGCATGATGTAATTTATGCTTTAATACTTCACGTGTGTGGCATGGTGATTTTTGTAAGTTTTTCGTCACAACGAAAATGCAATTACCCTTGCTAGTATCGCGCAAAAAGGAAGCATCAGACATGCCATGTTTTTACATAAAAAACGTACAACTCTCTGGAATAGATCCTAGAGTTTAAATAATTTTACTTGCAAATTGCTAAAGACATATTTTTCGTGCCTTAGATGCGGCGAAGTCATCAATGATTTTGTTAAAGTCAATCCTGTTCAAAGTTTGTTTTTCGATACGAAGTAAAGCCAGGTTATTAAGGCGAATCTCACTCATAGAAGATCGCAAGTATGTCAGTATGAGCTTCAGCTTGCTATATGAGCGTTCGTAACTGGCTACTGACACAGATATTGTCAAAGGAAATTGCAGTGCAACACGTAAGTTTGGAAAAACATCATTGCCATACGACACCACGAAATTCAGCAGCTCTAGCGTTATCTGCGGTGCATCACTTTTACGTGTTTAAACCAGCATTCTGCAGTCACAAATCTCGTTGTACAGTTCGGTTCCATAGAAATTAAAGCTGTAAAAACTAGCAAGAGCACAACATTCTTCTAAGGAGCAACCACTCATACTCTTATTGCCTAGCAAGCGCTTAACGTCAAACTGAAAGCCAAATTTCGCATCGAGACCGTTTAACCGAGTAAATCTGTTGTCCATTTCGATCAAAAGCCTGTCAACAACACTTTTCATCACCCTCGTGCGTTCCATTTCTGCAGTAAGAACTTCATCTCGTAATTGTTCTCCATCCATTTTCTTTCTTCTCTGTACTCGATCTTGGATTTGCACTCCCCACATCCTGCATTTTTCTTTTTCAGCGTTTTTGCACAAGCTGTCCCTATTTTGCTCAAAACTTGTTTTAGGGCTCTCAGATCTCTTGATGCTTCATGGAAACTCATAGCGGGGTCTTGCAATCTGTTTTGCACGCGGTTAATTTTACTCAAAAGATCATACCAAATTGCCAAAAGCGTAATGAAGTTTAACTTAACAACATTTAGAAGCAAACTCTGAGCATCTCCACTTGTTTCCGATGTTTCCTTAGTATTAGCTGACATGGTTTCCAGCAGGTCAACTAATTCATCAATCCCAAAATGAACAGCTTTTATGGCGACAAATTTTGCACTCCAGCGAGCGTCACTTTCTTGCTTAACCGTAAAAGTTAAAACATCATTCATTTTATTCCAACGCTGCGTTGATTATGCAAAAAACTTATACAGGCTTTCAACAACACGAAAAAACACCATCGCTTCTAACTCTTGCGAAGTAGAGTGCAGACCAACCAGATTTAAACTGTGATTATCACAGTTGACAAATATGGCCCGTGGATTTCTACCCATAATTCTTTTTTGGACACCACTTAGATGGCCAGACATGACAGCAGCGTTATCGTAACCTTGGGATCGACAATCTGCCAACGGCAGCATGTCGCGTTCTAAGGTATGAGTAATCAACTCCGCAATCGATTTTGCATCTTTGGAGTGAACTTGTATGAATCTTAAAAAAGATTCCCGAACTTCTACATTCTTGGTAACAAAGTCAACATCAACATACCGGATGATTTGAGACATCTGTTCACAATGACTAGCGTCGGGTGTGGTGTCGAACATGACACCGTAGTACTTGTGTCTTTTAATGGAACGTAACAACTCGCTTCTAACATTTTCTGCGATAATTCCAATAAACTCGTTTTGGATTGCAGGGGATAAATAAGACACGCCACCGTCATGAGCTTGTGCGTGGGCGAGGTGATTTCGTAGTATTGGATCATACTCCGCGATACGCTTGATGAGTGACAAAAAATTTCCGATTCTTTTATCGCCGAGACCGACATATATTTTTGAAGCCCGATTTAGCCCGAAAACCTAATTTACCGAGTGATTCAAGATATGCGCAACTACGGGGTATCAAAAGACGTTGTGTGCGGGTGTAGCTGCAGGTATACGATTTTATCACACCCAAAATAGCAATCCCCTTGACCAAACATTAACTTAAGCAAACACAATCT
>Ga0210059_1004408_pt1 | contig 22696 bp, 19 predicted proteins | sample Ectturendosymbi2_FD_188042 | JGI IMG/M metagenome (GOLD analysis project Ga0210059, IMG submission 188042) | Ecteinascidia turbinata endosymbiont from Florida, USA - Sample 2 (SPAdes) (version 2) | ecosystem: Host-associated > Tunicates > Ascidians > Unclassified | place: Key West, Florida...
GTCGATATTGTAATCATCGGTAATTGGTGTTGTGTAATTGATATTATGATAATTGGTATTGCAGTTTATTCAAAGGGAAGCTGTCGACGACAGTAATTTTAAAATTCTGTAACAAAAAATAACTCGTGTTTCACCAGAAAAAAACCCAGTGGGATGCAACTCTGTGATCACGTGATTGTAAGATTCCCCCCACCTTGTCGCACATCTTCCGAACCAGATCAATCAAAAACAGTCAAAATGTATTAAAGTTTAAAGAGCGGCTCCGTTCCACCTTCAGAATATACGGTGTTGAGAGCAAAAGTTCAAATGCAGATTTTGAAAACGTTTGATTTATTTTTAGTGTCAGGCCGTTGATGGTGTAACCACCGCGGTGGTGCTTGTGGTCCGATTGGCGCCACATTGTGCCTTGCCTACCACAGGTTATGTTCTCATAGGGCTATTTAAAAATTGAACTTGGCAAAACCTAAGATATGCGCAAACTTCATGCTTTCCAAAAACAACTTCGTGAAACTTCTCAGAGAGGACGACCAGGAGGACGAGTCCCTGATAAGCTCAACGGTGATCGGAAGAGATGAGACTTTGATCAACATGAGTTACGACTTCGACCATTTCGTTCACGACCTATTCGAGAAGGACACCCCCTACAGTGTCGCTTTTCCCTCCGGAAGTCGTTCCATATTTTCCTACTTCATTGATTTACAGGTACTGTACTTTTTGAAGTACCATTTATGGTTGTGTGATGTTTTTTTCGACGTCAAGAATCGTTGGATTTGCGTAGAACGGCAATATTTTCTGTTTCTTGTAAAGATTAATTTTATGTGGTGTTGAAATATTTACATTGGAAAGTGTTTTTTGGTCGAACTCTGATCGGATAAGAACCAATCACGGCGGTGCGGTCCCTCTCTAAGTGACCTTAATGACAAAACACACCAAATAGCATTCTGTTCATTGGTATTTATGAAGGTGTTCGTGGCGAAACAAACCAGCGTCAGGTCACTTTATCGTTTATTCGAAGACTTTACTTGGTGAAGACGAACTGAAGATTCTGATTCCGAAATACGTTTTATCTTAAAAGTAACTCAGCTGACATGCTTTCAAAGTTTTGCTAATAAATCAACTAAAAGTTTATTGAGCGGTAACCTGTGTGCTTGTTTCAAGACTGGCCGGTTTATCCCGTGGGACGATTTGGTGCCTGGAACCCGGACGTTGATTGAACGAGGTCTGACCTACACTCTGGTGGGAGGGGACCGAGCCCTCATATCCGACCACAGAAAATCCGCTGCAAATGACGTCACCGCCACGCTGGTGCCCACCACTGACACGGTAATTATTGTCTTTTTTACATTTTGGTGAAAATTGTGATTAGTTTGGTTTTACGACGGGAAACAACATTCATTCAAAATGTAGCGCGTGAAAGCGGAACTGCGTTTGCTTAAAAACCTTTATTTTGCTGCAAAAGTGCTCCTGCTTCTTCGTTTTGGTCACCAGGTTGGTTTTGCTACTTATGTATAAACATGATGTCATTTTCATAAAACCCAGTAGCCACGAAGTGCCTGTTTTATTCCGTCACATTTTTCTGTTCAAGATCCGCTACTCATACCTGATATCACTACTTCTGCTCAGCAAACGTCCCGTGTTATTGACTGGAGACAGCGGTGTTGGCAAAACTGCTCTGCTACAGGTGAGATGACAGTTGTTGCTGTGCTGTCTGTTATACGAATGTGAATATGTGTTATGTGAATATGTGCAGTTTGTTATGTGATTGTGTTTTATGCGTTATACGAATGTGCGCGTGCGCTGTGTTTTATATGAATGTGTTTATGTTATGAAAAAATCGCAAAACTGATGTTTTATTTTTGTCTGCTTGCCCTCAGCACGTGCTGGGCAAGTTGAGCAGCGTCGGGGGTGCGGGGACAGAGCCTGGAACCATTTTAGGGGACGTCTTCCACGCGAATGAGAAAACGTCGTCCATTTTGCAAAATATCGCCAGTCTTGGTATTCTTGAAACCAAACAAGATGGAGAAACAGTCTTTCAACCTGATGGAATGGGAGGAAAAATGCCCGCGGCAGGTATTTCATCAAGATGTGTATTTTCGTTGCGTAAGAAATAAAGTTTCATACTTTTCCTGGCTTAGAGACGGATTACTTGCCGATATGCAGAGTATTATCAGCTGTTATTCTGATAATTTTCAACGTCAGGAATTACTTCATGAAACATAAACCTTGTTTTCGTTTCATATTATGTTCGAAAGCTTGCCATAAGCGAGCTATAAGGGTCGTGAGTAGATCATGTCTTTTTAGACGAATTGTACAGTTCATTAAACGCATACCGAAATATTTAAGCTAGGCCCAAATATTCGTACATCCCGTGTGAGCAGTTAGCTTTCAGCTAAAACAAGAATATTGTAAGCCTTTTTTTCGTGTTGTTTTGAAACATTGTGAAGCAAATGCTAAAATGCATTGAGTGTTTTCTTACAGGCGCTTCGAAGTCCAAAACCGGTGACGTCATAGTCAACACGATTCAGTTCAGTGCACTCACCCAACCAGCGCTGTGTCAGGTGATCTTTCTGAGGGCTCAAGTCCGTTGCGTTGTGAGCAGCGGTGTGTGATCCAGTTGTGTTGGTGCACCGCTTAACGCAAATGTTTTTTCTCTCGGAAAAACGCACCGTATTCTTTACAGTTGTGATCATATATTATGGTGCGATCCTTTTTCCAATAGACGATCGTGTTTCGTATGTTATTTGCTTCTAACCTTATGCCACCATTCGCTTGCTGACTGTGTGTTTGCTTTGATTCAGACGCAAATTCTCAACAAACTGTCGAAGCGGTCTCGAGACTCCGTGGGGCCACCTCGCGGTAAGAAGTGCGTCGCTTTCATAAACGACTTGAACATGCCTGCAGTGGACAAGCATGGCTCTCAACCGCCACTAGAGTTGCTCAGGTACGATCCTTTTGTTCATCGAAATATAGACTTGTTTTTTTTTTCAGCGAATGCATGACTAACATAAATCATCGGTTAATTGCTTAATTGTCCAAAACAGAAAACCAATACATATCGCGTGATTTGTAGGTTTCATATTTTTTGTGGGCAATTTTCTGTTGCTATTAATTTCTGTTAAAATAGCAAAGGCACCAGAGTATCGTGTTCCCGTTGGATATCAGCAAAAACTATACTTTTTTGAATGTAAACTCACTGTTTACAGCTTCACTTATTAACAGTATCCATAAACTTAATTTTCAATCGAAATGTCACGTAGGCAATACCTTGATCTGGGAGGCTTCTATGACGTCAAGCGTCTGTCGTGGAAGAACGTGATTGACGTCACTCTGGCCGCCACTGCAGCTCCCCCTGGCGGCGGCAGAAGCGTGATGAGCACTCGGTTGTTGAAGCACTTCTCCGTGTTCGCGCTCCCCCAGCCGTCAACCCGTTCCCTGCAGCATATATACCAAGTGAGCAATACTTTGTTTTCCGGTTTGCTGCATTCGCGGGAAGTGTCGCGTTGAATCTCTTGCTGGAATTTTTTCTCCATGTTTGATTTTTCAGTATTTTTTAAACCCGTGTTTAGCATCGTTCGTTTTATGAAATTTTCTCTATTTTTTGGTCACGGAGAAAACCAGTTCTAACCCAGTTTTTAAAAAAGTTGTGCTTTTCAAGAAACTTTGTTTCCATGACGAAAGTTCACTGGAGGTTAGTTTCTAGATTAAAAATAAATAAATTGATGACTCATGTACGTTAACTTCTCGTAAAATACTTTTTACACGTTTTTTGGGCGTACTGTAAATTAATAAAACAATTCTTCATTAGATACGTTGTAACGCACTGCCTTAAACATATCGCAGGTACAGCTTGGTCATTTCCTTGAAAACCGCGACTTCATGCCTGAAGTGAAGGATTGCTGCAAGTTGGTGGTGAGTGCGGCAATCGCCGTTTACTACAAGATGTGCAACGCCATGCTGCCCACCCCGGACAAATCTCATTACACTTTCAACCTGAGAGACCTTTCAGCTGTCATCAAAGGAGTGCTGCAGGTCTGTAACACGTTTTGAGCAATTGCCGTGACTTAATATGACGCTATTCAAGTTTATTTTTTGTTTTTTGACACGATGCTTGTGCACAAACACAGGCTACATTTAAAGCACTTTGTAGCTTTTTTGCATGCTTTGTGTTCACTGAGACTTGTCCTATTTTAATAAAGAAAATATGTAGCTTGCGTAACAATAACTTTATCCTTCATACTCAGGCCGACGAGACGGTGATTGTTTCACGCGACACTACCGCCCACTTGCTGGCGCACGAGTGCACGCGCGTATTCCATGACCGGTTGACAGATCAGCAGGACAGAGACACGTTTTACGAGTTCTTGTCAGATGACCTTCACAACTATTTCAAGGTGGAGAGAACTGGAACAGTTTATGTTTCAAATGAAAGAAATTCATTCATGTGTATTTTTTAATTTGATATGTGATGGTTGCTCCAGAAATTAGGTGAAACAAAGAAGCTCTTGGGATGAAGGTAAAAACCTGATTTTCAAAACACTTTATGCAGCAAAGGAAGGTCTAATTCGGAGCAGTTTTATAAGATACGTTTTGGCAACCCACGAAACATTTGTTCTTTGTACAAACAACACTTTTATGCAAAGAACGTTTTTTACTCCACAAGTGACTATCGAGCTTAATGCAGGTAACATATTTTCTTGCTCTTTTTGCAGAAACAAATAGCAAAAATGAAAACATTTTCTTGTTTTTTCACAAGTCCAAAACTGAGTTAACAATTTTTTTGCTTGCTCATGTGTAACTGAAGTTATAGCAATCGGCCTTACTGTAATTGTAATGCAATGGCGTAAAAATGAGGGCATTCCGTCTTCTCAGGTAACTATCCCCCCGGAGACATTGCAACACAAGCCTTTCATTTTCGGGGATTTCCTGGACATGAACGCTCCGGCTGCGACCCGCGTTTACCGAAGCCTCCCGGGCCACAACGTCCTCGCGACGTTGCTAGAGGAATATTACATGAGGATCAGGTACTGAAAACAATCGCTTGTTTACTTTGGTTGCAGTGCACGTTCATCTTGGAATGTAACATGCAATTTCCGATTCGGTGTTTTCATTTTAATCTCAAACGTTGTGAGTTGCGCCCTACAGTAGTTTAGACGTTTCGTTTTCATTCCCCCGAATTTGCGGGAAACATGTATTGCAAACGCCCGCGGAAAAGTCCGGACGTGCGTTAATCCGCAAATGAATTATCCATGACGAACGTCCTACTTTAAACTCGCAGCAGCAGCAACTTGAACGCCCCCCCACTGGTCTTCTTCGACGCCGCCATAGATCACGTGATCCGAGCCGCCCGCGTGTTCCGGCAGCCTGGCACCCACATGCTTCTGGTTGGAATCGACGGGACAGGAAAAGCGACCACGTGCAAGCTGGCCGCTCAGATCGCTCAATGCCGCGTTTACAGGCAAGATTTTGAGGGAATAAAAAGATTTTTAACCAAAACAATCGTGTTTTTCTGATTGTTTGCTTGGTAAAAAAACTGGAAAAACGCGTTTTTTTCTCTTGATTTCGTTTTTTTCTCTTCGCGTTTGCAGATTATCTATTGTCCGCGGTTATTCTCTTGTCGATTTTCGAGAGGAGCTGAAGAAGGTCATGAAGCAATGCGGGGTGTCGAACGTTCCCACGGTCTTCCTCCTCACGGATGCGGACCTTGTCAACGAATCCATTCTTGAAGATATCAACTGCATTCTCAATACAGGTGAAGTGTCCAACTAAGTGGCGACAAAGTTCCACCACACTCGTTTCGTACTCGTCTCGTGCGAGTCGGATTTATCCGGAATCTGCGACCAACGCAATCTTTACATGCGTCATGGCAGCCGCTTGTGAAGCGTCATGGTAACTCCTGCTTCATTTGCAAAAAAGCTGTTTTACCCTCCATCCATTTACGGCAGGGGTATCCAAACGTGTTTGTCAGGGGGTCACATAAGCTTTTACACAACAGTTTGAGGGCCGGACCTCTCACGTAGTGTGATTGTTTCGGGATATGAATTGCACTCTAACAAATCAACAAGTTTTTTGTAAATGTATTGTTTTTCATTATTGACGAAATGTCTCTTCGGCCGGATAAAATGGCTTCGCGGGCCGGATTGGGCCGTAGTCTGAAGATACCTGATTTGCAGCACAGAAAGCCCAATACCAATATCTTGCTTTTCCGTGATTTGAACGCGAAAAAATTGTTCTTTGTCTTACGATCCAGGCGAGGACGCCGAGCTTTTCGACACCGATGAGCTCGACGCCGTTGTCATGGAGGTGAAGCAGGCGGCGATCGCAAGCGACATTCCCGACTCCCGCTCAGCCATGTTGCAATTCTTTCGCCAGAGGGTGACGCACAACTTGCATATCACCTTGGCCTTCAGTCCGGCCGGGGGGAACTTCAGGCGGCGGTGCCGGACCCACCCAGCTTTGATCAATTGCTGCACCATCGACTGGTAAGCCATTGCCTCTCCTCTTGGCATTTTTTGAAACGTGCACTTGATCACTGTCGTGTGCTGAAGTTTGTTGTAGCGATTAGCTTGCAGCACAAAAGCAGTTTGAATTATTGCGATTTTCGTAGTTTGAAAGAGATTGCCTGGTTTGCATCAACTTGCTCTTTTGTAGTTAAGATATTTTTCAGGTCTTACCAGTATCGTTAAAAACGCTATCTCCCAGCACTGGTTTATTCCGCAGTAATGGATACGTGCGCACAGTTAATGCTACGTTTTCCACTTGAAACGATTTGTTTTTTGACTCTTCCGAGGTCAGCATCCTGACCACTTTCGAATAATTTTTTCCGTGCACGTACTCAACTATCTTCCACATGCATTGCCTGAAAATAGCAAAGAATAACATAACTTTTTTCAGGTTCTGTCAGAGACGTTACGTTTTTTTAACTCCGCCACTTTAAAGGTACGACCGATGGCCACGCGAGGCGCTGATGAGCGTAGCTGGTGCTTATTTTGCGCGGGAGAATGTTGATGTGGGACAAACTAACGAAAACAAAGACACCAAAGACGATGATGATGCATCTGTGTCAAATGTAAGTTATAAACTGCTGTTGTTCGTAATTCAACTTGATGTCGTTTTCCAGACGCGTTGCGATCTGCATAACGTTGAAGGTTGGCTATTTTTCAAACGAATTCAATGCTTCTAACGTAATTTTTATGTCAAAAACGCCTAACGTAAGACTTTTTCGACATTTCCAAACATCTTTTTTATTTTTTCAAAGGTTGAAGTAGACATCAGTGCAAGGCTTGTGTCTACAAAAGCAATCTTAAATCAGCGATCGACTATTCACCAACATCCTTATAATTAAACTTTCTACCGAACTATTATATTGCAATTGATTTTCAACCTGTGGCCAGCTCCAAATCTGATCAATTTTTTGCAGTACATTTTGTCCACAGGCTTCAGAAGTGACCTTAAACAGCGAAAAGATTGCATCAGTATGTGTGAAGATCCACTCCTGTGCCGTGCAAGCAGGCAAGAGATTGTGGGAGGAAATGAGGAGGAGATACTACACAACACCGACCACTTACCTCGAGTTCGTTCAGGTGATGAAATGATTTCACAGGTTGCAAAACATCGGTTTGTGAGCAACAGTGTGTTGAAAACGAAAAATACTTCACACAGAGCTGTTTACATATTTTCCCATCATCTTCGTACTTAGCAACATTAACGTCGGAAAGTTATTGTCCGGAGGGGGGGGGAGCTGTGGATTTTTCTGGGGGAAGCCAAAAATGATTAAAATTCGATTTACTCACTCGAAACTAAGAATACAACCTTCTTTGCTAAAAATTTAATAGATAAATGTCAAATTTCAAAATCCAAGGGGAGGCCAAGCTCCCCTTCCGATGCCCATGCTTTTGCAATAGATTATGGCTCTTTCGTAAAATTAGACGTTCGAGCAATCTCAAACAAGCAAATTGCTTTCTATCGATTTATTCCATCAGATTGTATTTTACATCTTGTCTGTTTCTCACATTTTCAATTTGGCTTTTGTCGCTGCCATAGTGATTCGATATTTTCGATAAATGGTTTTGCGGCTCTTTGATAAGCTTTTCACGAAAATGCTGCAACGCAACAAGCACGACTTCCACCGCGACTTGCATCGCTTGCAAACCGGACTTCGGAAACTCGCTGAAGCGAAATCGATGGTGAACGTCATGCAAACCGAACTGGTCGAGCTCGGTCCGAAGATCGAAGAAAAAGCGAAGGACACCGAACGCTTGATGGCGCAACTGAGAAAAGATTCTCTGGCGGTGAACGAGGTTCGTTTCAGTTTTTGCTGCAACTTGTTGTTACCACAAATACACTGGTAGATGAGATGGCGCTACCGACGTAGCATTCGATTTTGCGGAAAGTATGCGGATTGATTCGGACTGATTTGTCTTTCAACCCATATCTAGTTGCTTTGGTACAAAGTTGTGTTACGCTGATAAAGAATACTTTTTATCGAAACAACAAAAAGTCAAATGCTGTCAGCCTTGCTGCAGTGAACTCAGCTTCACTGCAACGAATCGCTTGGCTCTTTATACCAACTACGTGAAGCTCCGTATACTTACTCGACTGTAATATCAACCTGACAGTATTTTGTGACCCAACGTGGTTGTCGTCCGAGTTTTGAAGACTGCGTTGAAATTTTCACGCAGGTTCGTGAAATCGTCCGCAGCGAGGAGGAAACGATGCGGAGCGAGACTGAGTTGGTTCAAGACTTCGCTCAGCAAGCGACTTACGACTTGCAGTCCGTTTTGCCAGCCCTGCAGGTGAGTGCACGACGTTGAGTTTATGTTTCTCTTGAAATGTACTGAATTGCATTTCTGTCCGTTGCGCGGCTTCATTTGGGATAATCGGTTGTTGCTACTGATGTCGCTGTTGCTTTGCCGTGTCTTTTTTTCACGTATTTGCGTCGATTATTTGTTTCTTTGAGGGTCTTGATTCAATAGCCTTGCGGTACCTCCCCCCATAATAACAGACGTCAGTACTTCTTTCATTTGAAGTCGTCGCATAAGTTTTGTACTCAAGGCAGAACGCATGGTGAAAAAAACAAACGCAAAACTCTGCAACGCGTCTGTGGAGCGCGAGAGCAGCTGCTTGGCGCGCAGTTCTCGTTTGAGCATCACGCAATTTCTTTCAGTCGCTAATTTTTGCTTATTGGAGAAAGTTTTTCGCTGACTTAGTGGTTTATGCGCTTGCGCCAGTCGCCACGCGTGCATTTTCTTTATTTGCGCGTCTGCGTTACGCAGAACTAATAATCGATTCTTGTGCTGTAACTTGACAGTTTTCTTGTTTACACGAAACAATTTTCATTGCGCTGTTGTTCTATCGGCTTGCTAATTCGCATCAGATTGGCGCTTCTGTTCACCTCTTCTTTGAAAATTTGGGAAAGTCTTTAGTCTTGCAATAGATGGAATGGTCATTTGATTTAATATAAAATGACCTTGTGCGACCCATTTTTACCCCCACACAGGAAGCTGTCAAGTCTCTCGACGCCCTGGATAAATCCGACATCGCCGAGATCCGCGTCTACCAGAAACCCCCCCAGCTCGTGCTCACTGTCCTGAACGCTGTCTGCATTCTGTTGCAAGTCACACCTGATTGGCCGACGGCCAAACTCATTCTCGGAGACCCCTTGTTTCTGAAGAAGCTCGTACAGATAGATCGAGACGCCATTCCAGACAAAGTGTTCAACAAAGTTCGCAAAATCACCAGACATCCTGACTTTAATGAAGAAAAAGTCGGTCAGGTAATTTGCAATCAAACGTCTATCTTTTATTGTACGCATCCGCGAGACAAAGAGACGAGACGAAGACGAAAAGCAACAGACGAAACACTGCCTCACGCCCTTGCTGCCGCGATTAAGGCCCTGAGCAGTCACCATCGCGCCTAAAATGGCACTTGGTTTTACTTCGGGTGTCTATTTATTTCTTTTTGAGAGCTCTTAACTTCAATTCAATTGTGAACTGCACCTTGGTCACACAGGTTTCTAACACAAGCAATTCTTAAAGGTTTCATCAGCGTGCAAGTCGATGTGCATGTGGGTCTTGGCGCTGCAGCATTACAACGACGTGAAGCGGATGGTGGGTCCGAAGCAGAAGAGGGTGCAAGAGGCGAGGGAGGCTCTTCAGGTGGCGCAGCAAAATCTGGGACACAAGCAGGTACATATCTGGTCTTGCCTTCCTAAGTGATAAATAATTCGTGTTGTTAGGCAGCTCTGTTAGAAATCAAGCAAATTTTAGTGCATTGTTTTAATGTATGAGTGCTGATTTTTCGGTTCCTTTCAGGCTAGTCTCAATAAAATCGAAGATCATTTGGAAACGCTGAGCAAGAAATATGACGAGAGTGTTGTACAAAGAGAGTCACTCAAAGAGAGAAGGCTGGTCACTGCGAAACGACTGCAAAGGGCTTCTGTCTTGATAAGCGCTCTTGCAGATGAGGAGGTAATCACGCTTTTTAAAATTTTCCAAACTGCGTGCAGAGTGGCATTTGCTGGCCTGTCGTTCGCCAACTTCTGCGTTGTGCAATTCTTATTTTTCATACATATTTTGTAATCTTGCAATAATAGAATAGTTTGCTTTTCAATTGCTTCCAAAACTTTTTTGTTCCCAGCTGGCAAGCAATGCCCTCGGCATGCTTATTTCAAAACCAGCCTGATCTGGTGAAAAGTGCAGTTTCTTAATTGGCAACTGCTGATTATGAAGTCAGTCGATCGTCTTCCTGAGGTAGTGCTATAACAAAGAATTCGAATGGTTTAAACCAGAGGTGGGCAAACTACGTCCCGCGGGCCGCATGCGACCCGCGAGGGCATTTTTTGCGGCCCGCAGGGCAGTCACACGTACATCGATAGTACATATTTGGAATCTATGTTAAAGTAATTTTATCGATTAGATTATAATTGCCAAGCTTTTTCTCCACACCTTTCATTCGAAACCGCAATGTTACTCAACCGGAAGTGACTACTGTTACCTTCATTTTGTGGTAGCTCATGTAAAACTTTTTTTAAGGTTTCAAAGCGATTATAGATGTAATATGTGTAATACGAGCATGCGGCCCTCGGTAGCAATAAAATCGTCAACGTGACCCTCCGTAGAAAATGTTTTCCCACCACTGGTTTAAACCGTTCTTTACAAACGTTTTTCTACATTTATTTCGCTTCCTGTTTCTGCTGCTATCCTGACAACGTTTCGGCAGCTGTGGATTAAACTTTTTCGCTTTGTTAGGGTCGTTGGGAAGCATCTGTTGACCAGTTGGAAAAGAAGCTGGTTGGCCTTTTGGGCGACACCCTTGTGTCGGCAGCGTCTGTGGCCTACCTCGGCCCCTTCATTCGCTCGTTCAGACATAGGTTGACTGCGGAGTGGTTGACGTCATGCACTGAGGCAGGTGTCGGCACGTCACAAAACTATGACATGATTCGATTGATGACTGACAGCAATCAGGTGGGCGAAAGAGTGTTGTCTGATTTAAACGATCGCATTGTTTTGCATGCATTTTTGTCTATCTGACAAATCTGTGGTTTTGAACTCAATACGCTTTCGCCCGCGTAGAACAGGTTATGACGCGGTGCACAGAATGGTGTGGTTCATGAACTCGGACTCTACCGAAGTGGCATTTGTTTGTTAAATTATAAGCAATGTTGGTGTACACACCAATGTCTTGCTTGTGGTTTAAGAAGAACCTTCGCATATTTTGTGCCCTGGTGTTTTTTCAGCTGCCCCCGTGATATGTGTCCGAGACAATCATGTAAATATAAAAAAATAAAATTTGAAACCGAGGCAATAATTGTTTTCCTGAAAAGGCCTTTTCATTAAATTTTGTTCCTTTTTTTCACAATCTAACTTGAATGTTTGTTTCGCAATGCTTTAATTTGTTCCAAGTGTCATAGCATCTCTGGACTACAGTACAACACCCCTGTCGTCAAAATTAGCCACACCTTTTTACAGATTCGTTCTTGGCACAACCAAAGCCTTCCGCGCGATGTGCATTCAACCGAAAACGCCGTAATCATTCATGCAGCACGACGCTGGCCACTGATAGTCGATCCGCAAGGACAGGTGCGAACTAAACGAGTCATAATTTCTTGTGTCAGCACAAAACGCCTTGTCTTTTTTCGATAAACTTCATGTCACAACACCAAAGCGTTGCTGACTGTTGTCTGCGCAGGCGATCAACTGGATCAAAAGCATGGAGAAGGACAACCTCCGCATTGTTTACGCCTCTGACCCGAACTACATGAAGGCGATCGAAAACGCGATAAGAGTGGGGGAGAAGCTGCTGCTGTGCGACGTCGAGGAAACGTTGGACGCCGAACTGCGGCCTGTCCTGCAGCGAGAAGTGACTCACAGGTTGGGATGTTTAATTTCAGGAAAATGTTTCGCAGTGAAACACGGCGGTCTGGTGGATTAGTGATAATCGGCAAATTATTTCAGAGCCGGTCAAGATTACATAACGATCGGCGGATCGGAAATCAGTTACAACAAGAACTTCCGGTTCTACATGACCACCAGTCGAGCCAACCCCCACTTCCTGCCAGCAGTGTGCATCGCAGTCACCGTCATTAATTTCACGGTCACTTTCGAAGGGTTGCAGGTGATTTCCAGAATAACGTCATACAAGTGATATTCGTAATATGTTTTGTAGTGTTTTGACCTGATTACTAGAATGCTGGGATGTACAGTAATACGCTAACGGCGCAGTTCAGTTAATGAGAACAAACGTATTGCTAGTAGACAAAATCTCTCTTTTAGATGTTTGCACTTCAGATTTAAAGTTCCTTTGTGTTTCATTTTCTCTGAATAAAATGCTATATCGTTATCTCAATTCTGTCTTGTCTGTAACTCTGACGTGCACAAATTTTGATTTTGAATTTTATAGTTTCTTGTCATCTGTCAGTCGTTGGTAATTTTACTGCCTCAATGACCACACATTGGACAAGTAAGTTTTTAAATTTCAGGGGCAGCTTCTTTCGGAAGTAGTAACGCACGAGCGCCCTCAGCTGGAGGTCCAGCGTGGCGAGTTGCTGTGGAACATAGCGCATGACATGAAGCTTCTGCAGGAGCTCGAGGACAAAGCTTTGATGCTACTGGAGGTACGTCGAGGCATGTGGAGCGTGTGGTGAACGACGCGTCAGAACAAAAACAAACGTAATTTTCTTTGAGTGGGAACTCGAATCCGTTCTCAAACTGCGGTCCAAATCGATTTGCAATTTGCAGCGAGGCGCAACAGATTGCTGCTCGCCGCATTCCTGCCTCGCGCAACTGTGCAAAGATATAGGTAGGATGCAGTTGCGGCTAGAAACCGAATGTCGGATGCACTCTTTAAAATGCGGTCTCGTAGCTCGGACCCATACAATGAAATAAATCCTTTTGGCAGTCAGTGTTCATTTGATGCACTGCCAGTGTTCTTGCACTGAGCTGGCAGCGTGCGTGGCCTCCACATTTACTCATTGCGCTATAATGAGATTCTATGTTTTGTTGCATTGTTGTGCATGGATTTTCAGCTGGGCTTGGCAGTGCAAGCGACCAGAGACTGTCGCCTGGAATGTATAAATTCTTTCAGTTCCGCAATAAGGCAGATGGATAGTTTCTACAAAGTCTCGTGATGTAAAATGGCAGATGGATAGTTTCTACAAAGTCTCGTGATGTAAAATGGCAGATGGATAGTTTCTTCAAAGTCTCGTGATGTAAAATGGCAGATGGATAGTTTCTACAAAGTCTCGTGATGTAAAATGGCAGATGGATAGTTTCTTCAAAGTCTCGTGATGTAAAATGGCAGATGGATAGTTTCTACAAAGTCTCGTGATGTAAAATGGCAGATGGATAGTTTCTACAAAGTCTCGTGATGTAAAATGGAAGATGGATAGTTTCTACAAAGTCTCGTGATGTAAAATGGCAGATGGATAGTTTCTACAAAGTCTCGTGATGTAAAATGGCAGATGGATAGTTTCTACAAAGTCTCGCAATAAGGCAGATGGATAGTTAACAATAAGGCAGATTCTACAATAAGGCAGATGGATACAATAAGGCAGATGGATGGATAGTTTCTACAATAAGGCAGATGGATAGTTTCTGCAAAGTCTCGTGATGTAAAATTCTGGACGCAGAACGCTCACTTCTTGGCTAGCGCGCCACCAAATCGTACCCAAAAAAGACCAACAACTCCTATTCGATGCAGGGTGTGGGACAAGTTTTCTACTGAACTTTCTGTTGCTTTCTAGAAACAAGAAGGTCACATTCTCGACGACGAGGATCTCATTTTGACCCTGAAGCAGAGCAAGACGACCTCGTCTGAGGTGATGCAGCGTCTCGCTCTGTCGGAAGAAAACGAACGACGCACCGAAGCCGCGCGAGGGCGCTACATGCCTGTGGCCACGCGCGGCGCTGTTCTGTACTTCGTCCTGGCCGACCTTGAAGTGCTGAACCCCATGTATCAGTTTTCGCTTCAGTGGTTCAGCGAAAAGTTCTTACAGTGCATAAGTGAGTTTGATGCGTTTCCACACTGTCACGTGCTCGTAGACACATTGAGTTGTAAGGCGTTTGAGATAGGCTGTGAGTGTCTTGTGCATGGAAACTACGTCCTCTTCATTGATTATGAAAGCTACTCCTGTGAATTTACTTTCTAGGAGCGCTTCAGTTTTTGTATCTGCTGATCCAGACGTAGTTTTGCGTTCAGGGAAACTTTGTGGTATAGTTTCAAGCAAATCTCGGTCCCTTCTCACTCTAAGCTGTCGAAGCCACTGCCTGTGGCTGTACAATGTTTTTGCACAAATTTTATTTGTATTGTTTTGCAACTTTTCGGAAAATTTCGATAGCAGAAAAAGCTTCAAGTCATCTTTCGAACGTTGTTTAGAACAAGCGCACGAATCAACATCCGTGACGTTTTCTCGTGTCTCGAGCGCCGTCTCGCGGTCATCCGGTGACGGAGATTCGAACTTCGGTGACAACGAAGAACTGATGAAGATGCTTCAAACCATGATTGATGTGCTCACACAAGGAGTGTATAAAGTAAATATTTTGTCCGTTTTATTTTTTCTGACTGCTGACTGTTGGTTTTACGGCTTCCATTTTTCAAAGAGTAGCCAGTTTCAGAAGATGAACGTTTTCCTGTTTTTTCATTTGCACCAAATGCAGTAGTGAAACGTAGTTTATCAAAAACGAATAAATTTAACGATTCGGTGCCAACGCTTTTTTATTTTTGAGGAACGTTTTTTAAAACTTGTGTCGTGGCCCGTTAACATAAAATAGAACTCGATTGAAATAAAAGCAAAGTTTGTGTTTTTAGGTCGTGGCGTACAGCCTTTTTGCCGATCACCAAGTGGTCTTTTCGTTTCTCTTGGTATCCGCAATCATGCGTAACAACGCGCGCTACCGCGACAAGTGGCGCGAACTGGGCCAGTTGTCAGAGCAACAATGGAACATCTTCCTGCACACGAATGCCCTGGCAAGCATGACTGACGACGAATTGCTGGTGAGTTTGGCAACAGTGCATTTGTAATGACATTTATGCCTCCTGGATGTGGTGCCCAGTCATCAGTGTGCTCATTGTGGCAATAAGACGTTGGAATTTTGTTTTTCTCTTGTACGGTGCTTAGCTGTTTCTCAAAAACGTGATTTTCTGTAGAATCACTCGCCTGAAACAATTAAAAAGCTTGTTAGTGATATCGGTGTCTGGTTCTGATTGTTCTCTACATCCACCAGCAATAAGAATTGAAATTGTGGCACCCCAGTTCATGGTTTATGTTTCTTAAAACATGTAGCAGCAGATTGCGAAAAGGTTTACCACAGCCCTAGTGCGGAGGTTGTATTTCTCTGAAAGACTGCTCGTGAGAAGCAGAGAAAAAGAAGCGCGCGCAAAATATTTTCCTCCAACAAAGTAATTGCCGAGTTTGCAGTTTGTACCGAAAGTGGAAGGCCAATAATTTTGCGTCCATGGCCGATCGCAGTGTCTGGATGTTCTGCAGAGCATTAGTTGCTCTCTTTTTCGCAGGAAAAACACAACGGAATGGACGCCATGGAGCGTCTGGAGACGCAGACCGGAATCACTGAGGCCCGTGCCACCCCCATGGAGTGGATAGGCGTGGAGACGTGGCGGCAGTGCCGGTATCTTTCCCTTAAGATCGACGCTTTCAAATCTTTGAGCGCGTCCATCGTCAAATGCCCGTCTCAATGGCTGGACTTCTCGCGCAGCCCCGACCCATACCGGATGATGGCGTCCAATAGTGAAACGGACAAGTTCAACGAGCATCTGTTCGACCGGGCGGCTTTGAGTTCCTTCGAAAGGTGCGCGATTGTAACCTTAAGCTGCAAACTCCCAGAAGCGATTCATCGCGATGCTGACTTTTCGCTCGCCAACACAACGTGTGGTCAGGGGGCGGATCCAACCAGTTGTTGAGGGGGCGATTTCAATAATGTTTGGCAGTCAAGCTTCACTGCGGGTTCGCAACCGCAAGAGAGATGAAGACTACTTCACAACTTTGCTGTGGCAAAACAATGGACGGCGAAATGGCCTTGTATCGCAAATGCTGTTTTCCGAGTTTTACAAAATCATGGTGAATAAAGTCACTTGCGTAGGTTTTAAGGGGGCGATGGCCCCAATCGCCCCTCTGGTTCCGTCCCTGCTTGTGATGCAACAGTTGAAACAAGTTTTCGTTCGCATTTGTTTCTTACGTGTGACCGAAATAATTTTTCCAATGAGACAACCATAAAAAGCAAACACTTTTTATGGCGATGTAAAAAAAATCGCTATTTTTGCTCATTTGTATGTTTCTTTAGATGCCGTATTTTTTTGCCTGCCTACAGTCATGATACTTGTCTTCCACAAAGATCTTCCTATGTTATGTAGGCTACATAACCACGCAAATTTTTGTGTTCTTAGCTGTTAACTTAAGGATGACTGCAAATGATGGAAAAGCGTTTTAAACTTGTTGGCAGTCAGTGCAGCCGGTGCGTGTTTTGCTCTCTCAAGCATTGTTTCTTTCCAAGACTAATCCTGATCAAAGTTCTCCGACCTGACTGTCTCCTCCCATCCGTGCGATCGTTCGTGCATGACCAGATGGGAGAGTCGTTCGTGCAAAGTGGGGGCTTCGACCTGGGCGAGGTTTACTCCCAGTCGCAGTCAAACACACCCCTTATTTTCATCTTGTCACCAGGTCAGTGTACTTGATTTGAAGCGGAACTATCACAATAATTGCTCGGTTCTGTTTATTTTTAACAATACGTTTTGTCGACATGAAGCATTTTTAATTCGGCACGACTGATATGACTTACGCAAAATGGCGATTTTGCTTTTTGGAAGAACTACAATTTTTTGGAAAAACTGCCAGTTTTTGTAATTGAAAACGTTCCTTTTTCTGACAGGAACGGACCCGTCGGCGCAGTTGCTAAGATACGCGAAAGAAGTGCGCGGTTCCATCCTGCACGTGGATATGGTGTCCCTGGGGAGGGGACAGGGGCCCAAGGCAGAGGACCTAATACACAAAGCGCAAATTCTGAAAGGCAGATGGGTCTTCCTGCAAAACTGCCATCTAGCGGCTTCTTTCATGCCTCGTTTGCAGGTGTGTGCTGGGTTAAGTTATTGGAGTAAATGTTTTATTGCTAGTTCTTGAGTGCGTGAAATATCCGTCGCCAGAAACTTGTTGAAACGCATGGTTAGTTCTTACATGGATTGATGTGTCATTAGCTGCAAACTTCGACACCGAGCTCAAACCAATCTGTCAAACACGGAAACAAGTATGACTAGTTCTTGATGCTTTTGAAATGCTTTCGCTTTTCCACAGCAGTGATTGCGTCGTGGCATAAAAAACTTGTTTGTCATCTTTGTTGTGATTTTAGGCCATTGTTGAAGAACTCAGCAGCCCGGAATCGGACGTGGATTCAGATTTCAGGTTGTGGCTCAGTTCCAAACCCGATCCGTGTTTTCCGGTTCCGATTTTACAAAAAGGTCTTAAGGTATGTTCCAATGTATTGCGTCTAAACTTGTAAGCAAAAAAAAAACAAGTTAAATCTAAGCGAGAAAGAAAATAATAAGAAGTTTCATTTTTCCAGCTTATTTTATCGTTTTTAAATCAAAAACGACGCTCGTTAAAGGAATAAATTGCGTTGTGAGGAGTTTGTTTAATCGCGTTAGTAAAACTTTCATTTTAGTTTTTTACGAAAAGTGCCGGGCCCGTGGATCAGTGACCAAGTTACTGTCACTATGGCTATAGAGTTGTGATATTTGCTATGGCGACTTGATAATCCCTTCACCAACACTAGTTTTGATCAATATCTGCGTGAACGCTATATTCAAAAAGGTTGAAAAGCGCTTCATGGACAAGTCACAATATTTTATTCGGACAACTTGGAGTTATAACACACCTTTATTGTACAGATGGCGGTTGAGCTGCCGCGTGGCATCAAGGCTCATCTGCAAGTAGCCTTCGGTGTCGCGGGGTCAGGCGAGGTCACAGCGGAGCTGTACGACAGCGTTGCGTTTCACAAAGACTGGAAACCACTGCTTTTCTCGCTCTGCTGCTTTAATGCCCTCGCTCACGAGCGACGGAAATACGGAACGCTCGGCTTCAACTTGTCTTACGACTTCACTTCGTCTGACCTGGAGGTTTGTTATTGTTTCGAGTGAGCGGGGTTTGCTGCTGTGAAGAACGCGGCAACGATTTTTGCGCAGTTTTAGAATTTTTTTAGAAACACGGGTATAAACGTTGCAGCTGATTTCTAAGCCTAAGCGAATCGAAAATGTTTACGCTTTTGTATATTTTGATGAAATCATTGTTGCAAACCCACAGTTAAGACACTGTTTAAGCGGAAAAAGGTAGAAAATCCACAAGAAAATATTCTGTCGCCTTGTGTATGCGGTAACTTGTTTGCAACTCCTGAGAATCTTCCGGACACAAGCGAAACCTTCATTCCTTATTCCATCCCGATTATAAGAATTTTCATCTTGTGACGATGCTTCCTACGCCCGACAGTCTCGGCCTACCTTGCCATCGGAACACATCCAGGCAAGGCCAGGTGCTTGGGCGACAGGCATACACAACCTCTCAGCCACCTTAAAGAAAAACTCTACCTGCCGTCGTGATTTCGCGCACTATTCGTATGTACTTATGCGTTCGTGAATATATCTTGCGCGTGCGTTCGCGTGATTACACGTGCAGTGACTCCGTCGTCGACAGCGGTGGGATGGGCCACAGGCGAAGTATGTGCTTCTTAAACATTAGAAAAATCTGCTCTCAATTGTAAATAAACACCAAGAATTTTTGTGCTGGATGGACTGCATTGACCACGATGGGATTTTGTGGTTTGATGTTTAAACGCGTTGATGTTCACGTTCAAGTTTTAGAAATGTAACTTTTGTGCATTGCTCCGAATTTTCCAAGATGATGATTCGTAACAAGTACGCTTGCGACGCTATTGGCAGGTATCGATTCTTATGTTGAAGCAGCTGCTGAACGATGAAGAACCGGTTCCGTGGTCAGCTCTACGTCATCTCACAGGTTGGTTGCGGATAGTTTTCATTTTTTAGTTTTGTTCATTGGCCGTGTATTTCTCGATCTCCTGGTTGACGCGACTACATCGTGCCGTTGGCTGCTCGTGATTTTCCTTGAACGCTTTCATGTTGTGTGTGTGAAACACAGACCCTACGATTTGAAAACGCAATGCTGGACAGTTTTGGTGTGCCTGCCAAAGACTTCACTGGTTTAGTGATATTTTTCAAGGGATAAGTTCTGGCTTTTCAACTTTCACATCAACTTTGTCTGATAAATGTACTTTGCTCGTTTTTGGCCCTGTCATGGTCAAGATAACTTTTGGTTTTACACTTTTTCATCCCCATTGCCCCTTGCAGGGGAAGTCGTCTACGGCGGAAGGGTGACTGACATGTGGGACAGAAGGTGCTTGGTGTCCACTCTGCGCAAGTTTTACTGCGAAGCAGTGACAGTGCCGGGACATAGCTTTTCCTCAGACGGAGTTTACAGACCGCCTCTTGCAAGCTCGACGTTCAATCTGGTGGGTTTGTTTTTGCTTGGTAACGCAGTTTTGTCCTTTGTCTTGGTAATCGTGCGACATGATTTGTTTCGAGCACAAACTTTCAGAGCCAAGTTGGCGCCCAGTGCGAAGATACGTTTGGTCCACACATGGGCTTGGATATTTTTCTTTTAATGTTGACCTAGCTCAGTAAAAATTACGTACGAGATGTATCAAAAGGGAATGTTTATTTTGAATTGAGTGAATAAACATGTAGATGAACTATGCTAAGACAGCGCAAATCATTCTTTGTTGGCAATTTTCACGTCATGATTAATTTCCAGTATATCGTAACCTTCGGTTTATAAAAGACAGCTATATCCGGGCAGCTTCGTTTGTTATCAACCACATTTTTAATCACCCTAAAATCAACGCAAAGCATTGATCATAGAACCTGCTGTTTCTTGCAGACACGTGACTACATTAACCTTCTGCCATTGGCCGATCCTCCAGACGTGTTTGGTATGCATGCCAACGCAGAAAGGGCCTACATGGAGAGCGAAGGAGTGAAACTCATCGATCTGGTCATCGAAGTCCAACCTCGCCTTGCCACAGCTAGCGTTCTTGAGTGAGTCGGGTGGCACAAGAATCTTTAAGAAATTATTTTTGGATTTACAAGTAAATCTGTCCCAGATCTGCTAACGATACTTCTGGGTCTTGCAAAAAAGCGCTAATGAAAAAAAAGAATCAATTGATTGGTCTTGCGTGCCGAATAATCTTCACATTGGGTCGTCATGGAATAGGTCATTTCCGGGCTGTGGAAAGGATGGTTTGTCTTAATATCAGCAGTTTGCACAGAACTCACAATTTGTAAGCTGTTTTTAGCTTGAGGCTTGACTGTTATTCGTGTGTGTAAACCTTTAAAAAACGCATTAACTGAGTCATATGAAACAATAAATCAATCAATCTTACTGACAGTGTTTCAAAAAATCTCAAATTAAACCTGTTTCAAAATCATGTTGAACTAGGTGGAATCCTATTTCATTTGTTTTTGCTTTTTGACTTGTGGCTTGCATTGGCTTTTCTCTGTCATTCTTGATGAGGGTATTGTGCGTTAAAGTGTTTCAGAGAAAATATACGTTTGCTTATGTGGTTCTGTTTTATCACAGCACTGGTAAAACCGACGCAGCGATCGTGTTGGACATCACGACCGACATGCTTCGTCGGTTACCGCCTGCAGTGGAGCATGACAGCGCTTTGAGTGATGCAGAGCGAGAGGAACAACTCACTCTTGGTCGACTTCTAACAAGCCAAGTTTGGAGCAACTTGCTGAGCAAGTCAAGATCAAAACGTGCGCATTATGGGTTTTCTTTTGTTTTTTTCTGGTCATGTTTTGAAGCACTGTATTAAAAAAGCATTTTCTCTCGAGGAATCTTCCAACCCTGTGGGCTTTAATCCAGGGGTGTCAAACTCGTTTCAGTTCCAGGGCCACTTCAGACATATTTAATCTGAAGCGGGCCGGACCCGTGAAATCATTGCATAACATCCTGTTATAAGTAATGCCAACTTTCAACTGTTTTTATAACTTTAATGCAAAAATTTCATGCTTATCTGAAAATGAGTATGAGCACGTTTAAGGAGCAATCTTTCCAAACTCTGCAACAACATGACGTTTCTTGAGAAAAGTCTGTTCAATTTTACGATATATTAACAAGATTTATCATTAATGACTTTGAAACCAACCGAAAGGAAAACACAATGACTAAAAAATCAACCGAAGCAAAATATTTCGGAAAAACCGAACCGGTTTCTGTCAAATTTCTGTTTCGAACACCTCTGCTCGTCTGCAGCTAAGTGCAGTAATCCTGACCATCCGGAACTGGCACCATATTGTGCAAACTAGTGAAAACTTGAATTTTTCTTCTACTCTGGAAATGCATGTTTTTAGGCAAAACATACAGCTTGCGACAATGTGCAAACAGTATGGTTCCGTCCAGGAATATCTATAAACTCCTAGATATCCCTGGTTCCATCAAACGTTTGTAATGAAACTGCTGACTAACATTGCATTCACTCACTGTTCAAGCGTTCATTGTCTTGAAATATTTCCTTAATAAACACCCACTGCTGCAGAACTATATTTCAGGGCGCAAAGAAGCAGTTCACATTAAAGATGTTAGCGATTTAGGTCCACGCCTGAAACTTGGTACCTTTTAGCTTTCACTAGTGCATCGGTATCAGGTGTCAAATCCTATGTAGAAACCACTTTCAGGACGTCATTTAAGTGAGCGTTGAGCGCAGCTTTGTTTTATCGTTGTTCATAACAGAAAACACTTGTTCACAAAGGTATGTCGTCGGAAACATGCACAAAACTTTTGTAGCAAGGGATGTCACTTTGGGGTAGCCTGCATAGGCATAGCCAGGGGGCAAAGGGGCCATGCCCCCCCAAATTTTTAGAACGCAGTCATTTTGTGCTTAGAGAGGCGTTTTTCCAAGCAAAATAGTGTTATTCGCCTTAAATCAATCATTTTGCCACCCCCCCAGTTTTTGGGCTGGCTACGCCATTGGTAGCCTGGAAAAAGATCTGATAGAATGTGCCCAAGCTCGCCAAGACAAACTTGGTCTTCAAATTTGAATCACACTGCAAGTCAATTATTCCAAGTTGCAAGTCCACGGGCAGATCAGAGGCGTTTAATGTGAATGGCGAGAAAAAGACT
>Ga0210059_1004409_pt1 | contig 22693 bp, 11 predicted proteins | sample Ectturendosymbi2_FD_188042 | JGI IMG/M metagenome (GOLD analysis project Ga0210059, IMG submission 188042) | Ecteinascidia turbinata endosymbiont from Florida, USA - Sample 2 (SPAdes) (version 2) | ecosystem: Host-associated > Tunicates > Ascidians > Unclassified | place: Key West, Florida...
CCACGAAGAGCGGTGGGAATTCCAACGTTTCGAAAATTTATTTGAGGTTTGGCCAACATACTGTTCTCCGCATAATTTACAGGTTGCAACGTAAATACCGTAATTGGCGCAAGTTAGCATCTGCCTTTAAGGAAACAATTTGCCCTTTGAGTGCAAGGCAGCGTCTTTAGGTACCATGTTTGCATCGTTCTTGCCAAATTTGCCACACAATGCACAGTGTCCGCATGGTCCCGAGTAACTTCCTTGCTGTTGGTTCGAAGCTTCACTGTGCGCCAGTGATCTTTAGTTTGTTAGAAGTTGGCTAACTGTGGTTGCTCTTTTATATGTGACCATAGCTTCGTTATTTGAAGTTTTTTCCTTCTTTGTTAGACGAAGCAGATTGGGAAAAGAAGTTGGCCAGACACTGTAATTCTTTTTATCACTAGGATTTGGTGGGTGCAGTCTATTTTCCCACTTGGACACCAGTGTAATCATGTCGTTCGTCATATTGACAGAAAATTTCGACTTTTTTGCTTTGTTCTGTAATCTATTCAGGCTTGTAAGGTAGTCTTTCTTTCATTCAATCGTCGTAATCTTATGGCTTCTCCAAATGTAATTTATTTAAAAGTTGACGGAGGATGGTGTGATGAACCATGAATGAATCTTCGCCTTACAGATGTAGGTTTGACGAAGTCTTTAGTAACAAAACCAAAAACGCTGTCAGCTGCAATGCAGTGATTGACATCCAAGAACTCAACAGAACCACTGTCATCATTTGTGCAGATTCGTCGAAAAGTAAGCTCTAAGCCATTATTCTTAAATACTGTATTAAGAGCTGATCTGATACCAATATTTGTCAATTGTGAATCTGTGATCCAAACAATCTGATACCAATATTTGTCGATTTTGATACCAATATTTGATCTGATACCAATATTTGTCGATTTTGAATCTGTGATCCAAACTCATTTTTACTTTTAATTTACTTGGACTGAAGATGCCGTATGGCGAAATCGATTTCCATTAAATAACATCAATGCGTGCTGATTTTTGTTACTTGTGCAGTGCGCACAGACAGTGCTCTAAGTTGAAGATATGGGTAGACAAGAATCGCCGCAGTTAATAGAAAGGAAGACACAGGCTGGTTATAATGCTCAAGAAACAAGTAGAGCTTCCAAGAAAATAACATGAAAAATAAATGCATTGTCCAAAAAAGCGTTCTTTTCAAAAATTTTATTCGAGAATCCAGTGCCACTAAATGAAAAATGATAACTGCAGTGTTTAATGTGAACGAAGGTGTTTTCTTAACTCTAAAAAAATAATGCACTTTGTAAAATTCCAATTTACATGTTGTGTATCAATTTCTGAAGTGAACATCTTTCTGTACAATATGATGGTATTTGCTTTTCGACGGTAGTATTGGATGTATGAACTACTTGACACAACTAGTAATTTCTTGCGTGCTACATTCTCTTCAGTTTGCAACAAACATTTTGCAGCTCACCTGAAACTCTTCAAAAAATTTCTCACTATCATCTGGACAACTACGACTGGCTGGAAGATGACCTCCCGGTTGATTCACTGGCCCTTGCTTGAGCCAGTTATAGTCTGCTGACAAAATAAAGTGTCTATTCAATGCAGCTCGCTTGATTGTGAAAGGTTGGCTGGTCTCTGCAATGTCATTGTCGCCTGTCCACTTCTATGATTTTTCTGCATTCTGCCTGCAATAGCCTACGGCAGTAGTTCAGACAACAAACCCACCTAAGTCAGTTACATGACTAATTACCATAAGAAATGCTCATACACATTACGTTTGGGACGACGGAAGATGCTAAAAGAAAGAGAGAAAATGGAGAGGCAATCAGTATTGATAAGGCACAAGGAACAATTTGCCCTTATATGAACTTCCCGGAAGGAACTATCCTGACAAGATTCACTGCTGGAGTCATTATAATTCGAGAAGTTCTGCGTTAGCTCTTTTCACAATTACTGTAAATTATTTATTTTCAAAATACCGGCTTCAGGCACTAGTTTTTAAAATACCGGCCTCTGCCAAGTCAACAGCAACATACTGGCCAGGCCGATGAAATACCGGCCATCTGACAACCCTAGTTGTGGGCCATGTCAAATGTTCACTCGGGCCGCAGGTTCACCAACTCTGATCTAGATAATGGCTTTGATGAATTTGCCAAAACAAGACGAAAAATTAGGCAGGTTTACTTGTAGTCTATACATCTACCACACTAAAGCCATGACTGCACTAGTTGAGTACGGAACCAGGTGTTTGTATTAGGCCACTAATTTTTACTCCGTCCTCCTCGTTCGGTCTGCATTTTGATAAAACTAAAAGTTCTCATTTTTGGAAATGCTGCGAACAGAACTTTATCTGTGACCGTAAAAGTTGTACCACGGTTGAATAAGCACAATGGCGTCATCGAACGAAATTTCATGAAAATTGCCACCAACCCTCCCGAAATTAAGAGCTAGTTGCGCCCCTGGATTGGAGAGCCGAATCCTGCTGGCTACACCCACGGGAAAACGACACAGAGGTCGAGCAAGATCCAGGTGGCTTGATTGCACCTTTGGCGTTGCTTAATGCCGTTTCGGTGTGGAGTCAGCAGAACCACAGGCGCAGACAGGGGGGGTGAAGGGAGTCAATCAGAATATTGATGTTTTTTCACCAACATTGTAAGTTGAGATCGAGTGCATTGCAGAATGTTCTTCGGCAGTACCACAAGGCGTAGCAACACATTTGCAATCAAACCAGGTTGTCATGATTTTTCGAGATTTGAGAAATATTGAAGCAGCTTTCTTCATTCCTGCGTGGTTTGTATAACCATCTATATCAAGGGCTGGGTGTACCATGCTCTGCTAGCGTGAAAACAAGCTATTAGCTATTATGAAACTTAGCACATAAAACAGTGGCCTAAATGGTCGCATTTATTCTGTCTAATGAAAATGGCAAATTTAAAATCTAAATTCAAAATATTTTGTGACATAGAGTGGAGGGTCACGCAACCCAAATTTGGGTCACGACCTGCTATTAGCAGACCCCTGGTATATTGCATTGAACGTTGGGCAACAATCATAGTGCGTAGGCAGGCTGTAACTCTATTGAATGCCAGCTTTCATGTTGGGGATCCCTTGACTAAAGGGGCCTTGAGGCCTGCAGCTCACGGGCCTCATAGCTAATATGGCACTGGGTTTGGCTGTAGCAAGTTCAAACGTGGTGTTGCTCTTTTACGCGTAACTTATTGCACCATCCGAATTAAATGTGATTCATTTCAAAAGAATTTGTCGTTGGTAGTGGCAACATTATACATGATGTTTTTTCAAGATTTACAATTTAATCAGCCAATACCATGAATAAAACTACAAAGTTTAGTGTTTCATTATTTTGATATTCTTTATAGTACAAATAAATGAGTATAAAAGTATGTCATGATCCTTATGGATGATTTATTTGCTGAAATGATTAGCCTACAGCAAAAAGAAACATGCATTTTTTAAAACATTTATTCGCTTAATGATTTATATTTGGTAAAAATTGTTCAGATATCTAATATTTATATTGTTTAAGTGAACGATCTCCACGGATTCGGAAACACTCCACTGAAACAAAATTTTTAATACAGCAATCTGTAGTCACAAAACTGAACTGAAAGTTGCGAAAACGTTCATAACAAAATTATCAAACCTAAATCCACTCCAAATCTCTTTGAACAAAAGTAATAAAATCTTTTCAAAAATTATAAAACAGTGTTTATCAAAACGTATCGGATGACATTTCGAATACTCTGGCACCTCACAATTTCGGCTCATCAACAGAAATGCCACCTGGGCCGCAACCAGCTGATACTTTGGGATGGGGTGCAAACTACTTGCAATTTGTTGTTTTACCTGACAACTAAAAAGTTTTTGGCGTTTTTAAAAAATTTGTTGGAAAACTTCGGCGGGGGGTAGTTGCTCGGTTACTCACCCTGGTTGAAGGCCTGACTGCAAGCTTGCATTACCTACAGAAATTGCTTACGGAACGGCAGACATGTGAAAACGCTTGTTGTCACAGATTAAGCAGCAAACGCTGACAGCGCCAGATCATCAAACACGGTTTCTAAAGCACAACACAAACAAATAAGCTGAACGAGCAGAATAAGCTAAAGCTTAGCAGAGCGTGCAACAACAATTAGCAACTAGACAAGTACACAACCGCAATCACTTACAGTAAATAAAGAACGCAGCTCAAACACACGACTGCCATTCAACTTCCTCTTCTGTGCCAATTGGCGAACTGCAGCTGGACGTAATTCTCCAACGACACACAATATAGTGCACGTACCAAAGCGATATGCGTTCCACAGTTCACATTTTCGATCTTTTAACTTTATCAGAAAGCGCGCTCTTTCGAATGGGAGAATTCGGGCTATAGGTTGCAGAGCCAAAACCGTCACTAACTGAGTAAAAAGAAGTCATTAACGAGTCTTCGAACCCGGGAAAAGGGCACTATAAAATGGTTTCAAATAAAGTTGTTAAAATGCGCACATCAAATTCTACAGTAGGACCGGCTCAAACACAACATGACTTGCAGCATTATCACAATTTGTCATGTCATGTAAAATTAGGTGATTTTTGCGTGCATTTGACAACTTTCACGCTTTGAACATTGCAGAACATTTTTAGTTACAATCTGTTCGTCAGCAGTTTGATTCCTCTCTGAACAGTTGTGCGAAGGAGCATAGGTTTTGATGCAAGAGAATGTTTCTGAAAAGAAGAGGTTTTAAGATAGGTTTCGAGATTCTTTTGCTTATTTACACGATTGATTAAAACCAGCGTTTTCAAGAAGGCCGGAAACGCCAAAATATAAAATGGTTCACTTTTCATGTTTTTGTGTTTGTTCAAATGCTTTTTTGCATAATGGGGCAATAAAGCAGCTTGAGTCATACGTGTTTTCAATGGAGAAATTATTTCTCACTTTTACATTTAAAAAAGTGCAGGTAATCTGAATATGGTTGTACTGTTTACCTAAGCGTGAAGGTTATGATTTTTACTTCATTTGCTCTAGCTATTTTTCAACAATTAGGAGTTTGTGTCTTCATCTCGAAACCATTCACGAGACACATTTATGCGAGTCTCGGAAGGCTTCAGTTCTCGTCTTGTTCGCAAAGGCTGTATTCCTGATTATCAAGTTGATATGTTCATCGATGATACTTGGAAAATGATACTACCTTTATCACACTTTTATTTCAGTGAGATTTTCAGAGATGATCGGACTGTTATATTTTGCGATCCAGATCCAGTCCTGAATTTTGAAAACTCAGTCCAAGTCCAACCTTTGTCCATGAAGTTTAAGAAATTACAAATCCAAGTCCACATGAAGTCCAAAAAATTAATATAATACAGCATTTTATTGACAAAAATCATATAATTATTTCCATTAACCCAGTCCAAATCCGGTCCTGATCCCAAATTCATGAAGCATTTTACAGTTCAGATCCAATCCAATCTCAACAAAATTCGCTGAAGTCCTGATACAGTCCAATCCACGTCCAGTCCAATGATCATCTCTGGAGATTTTAGGACTGAGGATGTACAGTAGGCTATACTGTATTGTTACGTGAAATCGGCCTCTCTTTTGAAACGTTTGCTGGTGGATTCAAACACTCCGCGCTTATGGAGACCACATCACACCGTTCAGCAAATTTTCACAACGTCAGAAAATAACTCACTTAATCTTCTAAGAAGAAGATAAATTTCATCATGTTGCAAAGCAGCTGATATGTCAAGTCCTCAAGCCGATTCAGTTTCATGATGGCGATTGTCTGGCCTGTGTCAATGCATAGATGCAATTTGTATAAATAGTGAATTTGAGTTTCATTACAGCATGATATTTACTGCAAACTCACCATCGTCATTGCCATTCTGGTCCCAGTACAGTTTTCTGTAACATGTTTAAAGCTGTTTTGGTATACTGTTATTGAATATGAAGTTCAAAAGTGAATAAAAAAAACAATGTTTTACTGTCCCATATATCCTTTGCATTTGGTCATTATGGGACTGGAAAATGCAGCAGTATAGATCTCGCATTAGCTACCGGCTGAATAGTTTTTTCTTAAAATTTCCTATAAGGTATTTATCTATGAAAACATGGGATATGGAGTCTGCGCTGGAGCGCCACAGCTGAGCATTTTGCAAGGAGCAGGGGCTGGAGCCAGAGCACATATTGAAGTTCAGGAGCCGGAGCTCTATCCAATATTTACAGTAGAAGCTGGTGTTGGAGCTATGGCTATTTGAGAATTTACGCAAATTACGTGAACCAACGGGCATAGACAGCAGACATGATCGGATAGCGGATTTTTAGTATCCAGTCCTATCCTGTTTTTTAAAAATGATATCCGTATCCGATCCGAATCCTGTTTTGGTTAAAATGATACTATCCGTATCCAACAAGTATACGAATGTGCATTATGATGCACAACATACATTTTTGCGATGTGTCTATTTTGCCTTGTTAGCCACAATAACTGCTGAAGTTATTTTGCCTTTAGCTGAACACGATTGGTTGAAGTAATCACATGACAAGTATGTAACTCATGTCCTGCTTAGTTGACTATGACATCTGTAACAGCTTAGTCCCATGCATACTGTAGATGAGTGTTGTCTTGGTTTCAGGGTTGGCAAGCAGTTAGCAGCTTCTTGTTTGCATTACTTGAACTGTAGGTTAAACCTTAACTCTAAACCCTGAACCATTAAACCTAAAACATTACCTCAAATCTTGACCATAAGCCCTGATCCTAAACCCTAACCATAAACTCTTCAATTCCAATCAATTGTCTCTTTGCATATTGTACTTGTCACATGACCACTTCCACCAATTGTAATGAAACTAAAGAAAATTGGCACAGCGTAGGTTTTGCCTCATGAAGCAGAATAGACACTACCTGAATGCGTTGTGCCACTTCGAATCCTGTCATGCTTACAAACAAAAAGTATGACATTTCTTGCAAGCTTGGCATATCCCATAACTTAAGTAATTTTCAGAGTCAATTGCATCAAAAAGCAAGCTGAAGTTTTGCCACGCCAAGCTCTTCATAAGCCATTTGGTTAGTAACAATGGTTAGATTTTAACCCCATCTATGATTTCACATTCATAATTTCATTTATTAATCCGACCCATTGTTGGATTTTCTTCTTCTTCTTTCGTTTGAGCGAGTTGTTGAAACCACTGCTTGACCACACTAGATCCCGGGGCAGGTGTTGAGCAGTCATTCAATTGTCTCATCGTCCAGCACCGTCAGACCATGCAGTCCGTGGGGAGGTCGATGGATAGGACATTGGAAGACAACATGGTCGACCGTTTGTTCTTCTGCGCCGCACTCACAGGCAACAGAGGAGGCCATACCCCATTTGCATAAGCAGGAGCGTAAACGTCCAACACAGGTGCGGAGGCGGTTAAGTTGGACCCAGGCTCTTCTTGGGAGGGTGACTCCAGGGGGTGGGTGCTGGTGTCAGGGCTGAAAATGCGGAGTCTTGTGGCGCTGTCCGTCCACTCCGCATTCCATTGGTAATCTTCTCACTGCGCCGCACGTATGTTGTTGTTTGTCAGATAAATGTTGTTTGTTGTCAGAGTTTTACATGAGGTACAGCTTTGATGTATTTCTCAGTGAAAACAGTCTTTCAACAGGTTTTACGTTAAAGGTGTCTGGTGAGTGTCGCAAATGTTCTAGAGTTGTTACTTCTGAAAGTTCCATGCACACAGTCCCTACGATTCCAATTTGTTCCGACATTTCCGGAGATAATTTACATTCCCACTTCCTGCATGAGGTGAAACAGATTGCAAAGCTTAATGAGTGTCGGGGCGCTGTTTCGTCATTATATTATGAATGTGGACTTCAAGGCAATCAAAATTGACTATAATTTTTTTCCGCCTAGTGTGGGAAAGTGGTTTGAATTTTATTTGTAAAAACGCTAAAAATTACGTTTGTCGCATAAGACCTTTTCTTGGGAAAAAACAGTAAGTTTGAGTTGTTGGGCTGGCTAAATGAGTGTCGGGGCTTTGCTTTCGTCATTATATTATGAATGTGGACTTCAAGGCAATCAAGATTGACCATAAATTTTTTCGCCCCGATTATGGGGAAGTGGTTTGATTTTTATTTGAAAAAACCCTAAAATTTACGTTTTTCGCATAAGACCTTTACTTGGGAAAAGACGGTAAGGTTGACTTGTTGGGTTGGTTCAATGAGTGTCGGGGCGCTGTTTTCGTCATTGTATTATGAATGTGGGCTTCAAGGATATGAAAATTAACTGTAAATTTTTTGCCCCCATTGTGGGAATGTGGTTTAATTTTTATTTGAATAAACGCTAAAAATTACGTTTGTCGTTTGAGAGTGTTGCGATCGGAAATCCCGAGCGGCATGTGCGCAAAGCTTCGCACTGTGGCAGCAAGCAACACTAGAGTTCACATGCCACGATCACTCTATTATTGTTTGTTCGCGCCACATATATGTATGGTGTTGTTCTTCAGGCACATCCCGTTCGTGGTGAATCACACATTTAACGCAACACCACCGGAGAGGTTGCAACAAGACCTTTACTTGGGAAAAAATAGCAAGTTTGAGTTGTTGGGCTGGCTTAATGAGTGTCGGGGCGCTGTTTTCGTTGTGTATTATGAATGTGGACTTCAAGGAAATCAAGATTGACTATAAATTTTTTTGCCCTCAGGGTGGGAAAGTGGTTCAATTTTTATTTGAAAAACGGCTTAAAAATTACGTTTGTCGCATAAGACCTTTATTTGGGAAAAAAACAGTAAGTTTGACTTGTTGGGCTGGCTTAATGAGTGTCGGGACCCTTTTTTCATCGTCATAATCTTGATGTGGTCTTCAAGGCAATGGAAATCCCCCTTTATTTATTTTTGAATGTTTATCGGAATGTTTCTTTCCCGTTGTTTTCAATCGTGCAACACTTTGTTTTGAAAGCGGAGTGGTTTGATGTCCGCGATCGTGCCACAGTGACAGTGGTCTGCCCATTTTGATGTTTTTCAATCACAAAATTTTTGTTAGGATCTCTAGAGTTTCTGCGTTAATGTGAAAGTGAGTTCATCAGAATTCCTGTTGTTACACTTGCTTCAGCTTTGTAGGAGAGGTAGTTGTTAGAACTGTTGCGTTTGCCCAACTTGCTGTTATTCACTATTCAGGTGGTGGATGACATGTTTGTTGTTCAGATATTTGTTGTTGATCGCTTTAGCACTTAACCGAGGATGATAAATTTATCTCAGTTAATGGCTACACATGGAAATTAAGTTGTTCTCCTACCATCTTTCATTGCCTACTTGTTTTGCTATTGTGCTGCAATTCAATTATGATTGAGGAACATGGCCATTTAATAAATTGCTAAAGTATGGATTCAGATGACTTTGTAACTGGTGATAAATTTGGAAAATATGGTTGGTCCTTTTTTGTCCCCTTGTCTTAGAATGTTTGGCTCTTTTTTTGACTAGATTTGGCCCCTTGCGTCTTGGCAAGAAGTTGATCTGGCAACCCTGGTCAGGCTGCCTTAAGGCAGGCTATAGGCTACACCTGAACACTAACCTACGGCAATAGCATAGACCCTTTTGTGGTGAACTGGCTATCACAGCCGAAACCAGGTTACGCTGTTTGCTTCTGGCTTGCATGTGACTGATGGTTATTGCCAGCATTCTTTAATGTAGCTTAAGCTACGATGTTTTTCTTGTGTTAATAATAAAAAAAATAATGACATTTTTTAAAGCAGTGTCAAAAATACTTTTAGGGGCACTTATTGCAATCACAGTTTAAATTTTGCTGTTGACCATTGATTTTGCACTATATGTTTGATTTTTTGCACTATATGTTTAACACTTTGAGAGCCGTCCTACAAATATATCGTACCTAGATTTCGACCTTAAACCAGCAGTTTTCGGTTGCCTTACCAACACCATAGCTCCTGTGGCGATTGCGCTACAGAGCTGTTCAAGGGCTCAATGAATCGGCCAGTCTTCGTGTGCAAAGCCACGTGCGATCCTGTTGTTCTGGCATGAAAATTCCGGAAACCAGCAGGACGCATAAGTGATAATCAATTTTTCTGCCTTCTTTGCATCCAAGCTCTTTTTGATGTGGGACGATACCAAACCATATGTTGAAAAAATACACTATATAGATGCTGAACTAGCAGGGCATGTGTATGGGGCGTCGTTTGTAAAAATATTATATCTGACAGATTTAGCACAAAAACTGGTATCTCTGCCACCTAGCTTTATATGATGCCAGGGAATTCATGCCTTGTAGTAGCCTAGCTTTTGTCTGCGTTACTGAAACAGAACACGAAGTTTTTCTTCAGACAGGATACCATGTTATCTTCCGATAACTGCGTTACTGAAACAGAACACGAAGTTTTTCTTCAGACAGGATACCATGTTATCTTCCGCCACCCTCTTTGCACGCCACTGCAAATGACCACTTCAACCAATTGTGCTGGTCTAAAGGCAAAATAATTCCAGCAGTGCATTTGCCTCATGATACAAGATGGACATTGCCTTCAAGAAATTGGCATAAAAACATGGTAACTTTCATAAACTGCCTGGTAACATCTGTTCCTGGTAAAATCAAGCCCATCTGTTCAGAAAAACCACCCGATGGATAAAAGTGTTATCTATAGTTTTCATGCTTCTGTTTTTGCTCAACAGGCATAGCAGCATGGTATGCATAGTTTCATTAGTTGTAGTCAGTTTCTAGCTCCCTTTGATACCATTGTAAATTAACAATAATTGAGCATGAGTATTGTGTTGTAAAAAATACTTACATATTGAGGTACTGTGCGAAGTTTCCATAGCAATGGTGAATCAGCACATGAAAAAAAGATTCCGGTTAGTTTTAGATAAAGGTTTTCTAACATTTTGTCATAAAAAAAACACAACTTGCAGCTTAATGCGTATGCCATGGATCACATGCAATATTAAATTAGATTTATCTTAATTTTATTTGTTTTTTGTAGAGTCAAGTTGTATACATTGTGAATAAATAGCAATGCACAACAAATAAGGACAAAAAGTTTTGGAAGCAGCACTTGAAGTCACCAGGTAGCACTGCTTTGTAGATACATATCCAAGCCTTCTCTCTTCATTCAGAACTTTGCAACATGGGCAACAATTATGAAAGGTATTTGAAATGCTGTATATACTCGCATATAGGTCACTTTTTTTTACTAAAAAATTGATCCAAAAAAATAGGTGCGACCTATACAATAGACATAAATACAAACACCAGTTCTCTTGTTAACGGATGTACATAGAATCAGTCCAAATCAAGTCCGGTTCACAAAAAGATTTGTTTCTGTCTTGCTGATCCGATTAATTCGAAATTAAAATGTTATTATTACCAGTACTGGTTGCATACTAACTCCAAATATATTCATCAATGTTCTTCTCTTTACTCCCCTCATTTATCACGCGGACAAAAAGGCCAATAAGCTATCTGCATTTTAGCTGTTCTACTTCACTCGCTTCATTTATCACACCGAAAGTAGTGCCAAAAGCTATCTGTTTCAGCTGTTCTGCTTCATTCCCTGAAGTTTTTTTACAATATTAGAAGCGCAACCCTTTTTATGTGCCGGTATTATTACATTGTGTGTGGCAATCTGACAGCATGATATTTGTAACTAAGGTTTTTAAAAAAAAGATAAATATTTGATAGTTTTTGCATTAGAATGAGCCATGTAACTTGCCAAATTACAATGTGATCTATATACAGATCAACCACAAATACCTACTTTGACAATCACAAACTAGGGGTGCGACCTATACACGAGTATATACGGTAAGCTATCACAAATATGATAAAGATGCACACTGTTAACAACTGCATCTGCAGTAAGTTGTTTTTCAGGAGAGCATCAGGTATATTTTTCAAAATGGGTTATCTAATGTTGACAACCATTACATTATTAAGTTTGCAACAAATTAATAAATTGTTGTTGTTTTACTAAGCGTAGCTAGTCTTTAAAAGAAGACAATTTTATTAGTATCAAATTCATTAAGTTTTCTCCAAACGATTTCATACAAATTGGTGTTTTTTTGGTTGTTTCTTTTTATTTTTACCTACTACGATTATTAATGTATAAGTCGACATAAAGTATGAATTGAAACAACTCACATAAGGGCCATCAGCAATTGTTCCTCTTTGTGTGTCCTGCCTAAGCAAAGGATAGTTGTTGCAAAGTTGTTGCAAAGCCTGTTCCTGTAATAGGAAGTGTTAGTTTTTCTATGCAGATGTGTCGCATTTATGCAGATGTTGTATTCAAGTTATGTTCAAGAGCTGAAAGCTTTCTTAGCCAGTAGTAATCACATGAAGGATATGTGTTAAAAGAGAAATAAAAAGTTTCCATGAACTTACAAATGTGCAAAAGGTTAAGGTACATGGGTTACAAATGCAATTAACATCAAACAAACACTGATAAACAATAGGTTCACTTACCACATCACGCTCACGAATTGTGGGAAGTGGCGGGTGTGGATAGTTTTGCATGGGTAAGGCTGATGAATAATTTACCCCTGTGGTTGTATCCTGAATTTGTAGGCACTGCAAAGTCAATAGCTTATTTATTGTTATGTAGCCTAATAAATATTTAATGATTACATCATTTGTGTTAGATTCATAACATCGTTGTACTTTATGAAATATTTTGCTACAAATGCAATTGATGGTTTCTAATCAAATCTATCGGAATAAATCCGTTGATGTTCGTCAAGCATAAGCATTGCTTACACCAGTGGTTCTCAACATTTTTAGGCTTGTGGCACCCTACAGACAAGAAGTATAATATGCAGCACCCAGTGGCAAACCCATAGCAATTTGCTTCAAGGTTTGATGACAGTTTGAAAATGTATTTTTAATGATATATTTAAAAAACATTAGCTCACGGCACCATGGGTATTGCAAATGGCACCCTAGGGTGCCGCAGCACTTTGCTTGGGAGCCACTGGCTTACACAGTAGGTATCATGAGCTCTGTGAAGTGGATGAAGTATAAAACAAAATTGTAGTGAAATTAACAGATAAGAAAAGGCCATTATAGAATCGTTTAAACAAAATAAACTATATATACAGTGTGTAGCAACATACTAAACAAATAATAGTGCAGTAGTCTACAGGATAATGATATAGTGTATTAGCATAATGACATAGTCTAAGCAATGTGGTGGCTTTTAGGTTGTGTCTAGTGAAGGCCTATAACTAAGCTCATTAAGTGCTAGAAGTAAAAAATCCACTACATAACACGCGACATTGAAACCCAACATTAAGTGTAGGTCATTCCAATCAGGGTGTTGGAGTCGCAAAGAGTTGGTACTTTTAGGGTGGAGTCGGAGTCAGATTACTAAGAAAAGAACACTAGGAGCCAGAGTCAGAAACTAAAACTCTCGAAGTCCAAGTGATTTTACATCTCACTCCCAAGTAGAGATTGACTGATGTAACAGCCTGGCCAATGCTGATATTTGGGTTTTACCGATATATCGGTATCAGCCTTAGTAGATGTTGACAAAACGCTGTTATATTGCTCGTGTATCAAAACAACTCGCACAAGAAAACACAATGACGTCAAGACAGTTATATTGCAGCAATGCTAGCAGGTGCGTTTTCATAAATAAGCAGACAAGATTGGAGCATGCGTCAGCCATAGCAGCTGAAACAAGCACCATCAAAAAGTTTCGCATTGCTTGAAACTTATTGTCCAATGCAGGGTTTAGGAACCTTTTTGGCTAAGGGAGCAATGAAACCTACATATTTTTAATGGTATTTGCGTGGGAGCCATATAATATTTTTCAACAGTGAGCGCAGCTAGCTTACTAACTAATGTGTGCATTTTCATGAAAAATCAACAATTTTAAACAATGGTAAATGTCTGAATTTTCTCTTGAATGACATGCTTCTTACTGTTAATGCGATTTCTGGTGCTGCATGGTGTTGCTGATATCTTTGTAGTCTGGTAGATAGGCTACTTGGTAAGGTTAAGCTTCATACAAGCATTGAGGCTTCCATCCGTTAAACGAAATTGTAGGTTGGTCTTTAGGTTTTGTAAGTGTGAGAACGACTGCTCACATGCATACGTGGAGTCAGATATGGTCAATACAGCAATACACACTCTTTGCAGTGCAGTGGTGCATCTAGCCTGGAAAAAAGGGGTCTGTCGTGGAAGGGCAGTTACTTTTTAGCCTAAAACCACATTTTTTCTTAACACCTTGAGAACCGGGTTAATTCAAGCGGTTCGAAAAAACTGCTCATTCGCACGTGGCTTTGTGGATGAATATCTCCGCTCCTGTTCGCTCTAGCGACTCGGCGAATGTCTCAAAAAACGCGGCCAGTCTAGTAGATTAGACTCGAAAAAAAATTTTTTCCGTGGGGGTTGGGGATGTCTGTGAGTGACGTCAAAAGTGGAGGACTTTTAGGCCACCTTGGCCCACTTTGCCTGGCCCTGGGCGCCAACCGTTAGGTGGTAGTATTTCGCTGAAGTTTTTACTGCAAACTAGGCTACAATCCGAGTCTTTTGATACTTTGGGAAACCTGCTGGGGTTTCGGGTTCGAAAGTTGTGATGTAAGTTAGTAAAAATATTTGACTAATTAGATATTAGTTAATTAATTATTTTGTTTATTTTAGATCATAACTTTTGAACCAGAAACGTTAGAAAGTCGATCAAAGGCTCAAAAGACTCGGACTCGAGCCTAGTTTCCAATGAAAACTTCAGCAAAAAACTTTGGCCTAGCAGTTGGGCCCTAGGCCGGACAACATGAGCCAAAATGACCCAAAAACTACTTAACTTATGACGTCACTCACAAAAATCCGCACTCCCCAACCAAAAATTTTTTTTTCGAGAGTGATCTACTAGGCTGGCCGATCCGTTTGAGCTCTTGAACAGCTCTCTAGCGCAATCAGCGGAGGAGCTAGGGCGTTGGTAAGGCAACCGAAATTGCTGGTTTTAGGCTGAAATCAAAGTACGAATATATCATACCCTGGTTCTCAAGGTGTTAAGACTAGAAATTGACCAATGAATGTTGCAAAAGTATCATATCGGCAAAATTCCGCCGATATACAGCATGTCAGCAATATTTCCTCACAAAAACTAATATACTAGTTTTCTGCATGGAGTGTTTGGAAACCCAAGTTGCTACTTCATCTCTGATTAATTAATGCAAATTCTCTGTACTGTTCCTTATGACACGCAGCCCTCTGAGTCCGACTGTATCAAGTATTGCGCAATGTTCAGGCCACTTCAAAATCATCCCAATAAACTGGTCTATGACGTAACAATCGCTCTCAGTTTTTTTGCGGTATGCAGATGACTACCTGCAAACAAATCAGGTAGCCTACGTCCCTGGTGATTGACTATCTTAGTGGCCAAGGTTTGCGCACAACTCCATGATATACAGTTCCTTCATCGCACTGAATGGTTGTCTTTTAGCTGTGGTTTGAGTGTTGTAAAATATCGGTTATCGGCAATGAAAAATAAAAACACCGGTATTGGCCCAAAATAGTCTTTTCGATCAAGCTCTAACTAAAATCCAATCAAACTTGACTAGTAGCCTAGGGAAACTGACCATTTAGAATAGATGATGGTATTGATTTCATTGTCAAAACACACAAAGAAAGATTTCCAATATATCATTGCTTTCGGTCACAGCACATTTATTACATCACAATCGCTGAATCGTACGTGACTTTGCGTGGGAATTTCTCCGGTCCGGTATGCACTACAGACCTGGTAGAAGTCTCAAAAGACGCGGCAAGTCTTCTAGTCTGCACTAGAAAAACAATTTTTTGCTTGGGGGTGCGGATTTTTTGTGAGTGACATCATAAGTGGAGGACTTTTAGGCCACCTTGGCCCACTTTACCTGGCCCTGGGTGCCAACCGTTAGATGGTAGTATTTTGCTGAAGTTTTTATTGGAAACTAGGCTACAATCCGAGTCTTTTGATACTTTGGATGATTTGCTGGGGTTTTGGGTTCAAAAGTTGTGACCTAAAGTAATAAAAATATTTGACTAATTAGATAATTAATTAATGTGTTTATTTTAGATCATAACTTTTGATCCAGAAATGCTATAAAGTCGATCAAAGGCTCAAAAGACTCAGACTCGAGCCTAGTTTCCAATAAAAACTTCAGCGAAATACTTCGGCCTAGTGGTTGGGCACTAGGCCAGGTAACATGAGCCAAAATGGGCCCAAAACTACTTCACTTAAGACGTCACTTACAAAAAAATGCAACCCCCAACCAAAAAATTATTTTTGCCTGCAGACGAGAAGACTGGCCAATCAATTTGAACCATTAAACAGCTCACTGGCGCAATCGGCGGAGGAGCTGTGGCGTTGGTAAAGCAACCAAAAACTGCTGGTTTGAGGCCGAAAACTAGGTACGATACATTCACAGACCGGCTCTCCATGTGTTAATAGTTTCAGTGATGAGTTTCTCTGATAAAATATGTTGAGACTACATAGTTCTTTAGAGTTTGCACTAATTGTGCCGATTTCATGAAACGCTTTGCAAGTAAAGCCCAAACAAGTGATTCAATTGTGAGAACTGTTATTTCTTGTAATAATTGTTAAGGGTACTCAGTTGGTGCACGATTGCATGGAAGACATGCACCATTAATGGAAGTGCACTGAAAACAGCACTGATGTTTATCTGGCACAAACAAACAATAACAGAGTGATCTTGTCCAGTGGCACGTCCAGCCTGGAGATAAGGGGTCTGTCGCAGAAGGACAGCTATTCATATCACTTTTCTGCATAAAACCACACTTTCTCTTAAGAGTAGAAATCGACCGATGAATTTTGCGATGTTGCTAAAGTTTTATATTGACAAATTTCAAAATTCTGCCGATATACAGCATATCGGCAATATTTGCTCACAAAAGCCACTATGCTAGTTTTCTGCACGGACTGTTCGGAAACCAAAGTTGCTACTTCATTTATGATTAATTGTTACAAATTCTTTTTACTGTTCCTTAGGACTGCATCAAGTAGTGCACAATATTCAGACCATCCCGCAATCATCCCAATAAACCGGTCTATGAGGTAGTATTCGATCCCAGGTTTTGCGTAGTAAGGAGATGGTTGCCTGCGAACAAGGTGGTGAATTTCGACTCTTACTGATCCAGGTTTGCACAGAATTCCATGTTATATGCTTCTTCATTGCAGTGAAGTATTTTCTTTCAACCATGCTTTGAGTGTTACAAAATATCGCCATCAGTTATCGGCAATGAAAAATAAAAACATTGGTATTGGCCCAAAAAAGCTTTATCAAACGAGCTCTACCTAAAATCCAACCAAACTTCATTAGCAAGACTTGTAGCCTAGTGCAACCAACTATTTACTACAGAATAGATAGTGGTATTGATCTGATTGTCAAATCTCCAAATTATCATTGCTTTTGGTCACAGCGCATTTATTACATTACAATCACTGTTTGTTCCTACGAACATGGTACTGAAAAGATACCTAACTTGTCAAACATTCAGCAAATGTCAGCCATACAGCAATGAGAACTGTTATCTAAACGTACATACACTTATAAAATCGAAGCTGACAATCAGATGCACAACTGCATCTGCGGAGCGCTGTCTATCAAAGATGGTGGTGTTATAAATATATTTGCGAAATCGCTGCAGAGAAGAACGATTGAGTTGCAATTGCTCTGATGATTTTGCATCATAATGTAACAGTGACTTACGTGAAATCAATATAGGACTTTTTGTGCAAAAAACAACATCGTCAACTGCTCAATTCTCAAAAGGTTATTTTCAAAATACAACGCTTGACTGATATTTTGTTCAGATAGTGCAACCACAATTTCTGAGACTAGCTGTCGTGCCTTCCATTATGAGAAATTCCTTGTAAAAATATAGCTTCAGTTGAAACAAACCTGCATTACTTGGCGTGATGCTGAGGAAAGCCCGAACTTATTTGATTTAGTGGTGACCTATTAGATGTAAACAGCAGATAAATTTAGGCTGAAACTGCCAAATAAAACGATTGCGATTGGACACTGTCCTCTCGCCATGAAGCGAAATACTATCACAAAACAGATGTGCGTGGCAGTGTACGAGCTTCTGACAGCTTTGCTTGCATTGGAATTGGCACTGCCAGATGAGAATTCCGAAACACATGTGTTCGATGCAGACATGGGGTTATCGTCAATCGTAATCGATTATTGTTTTTTGAGTAATCGTAATCGATTGAATTGACCAAAAATGAAATATAATCGTAATCGATTACATTGTCAATTTAATCATAATCGACAATTGCGTTAATGATTAAACTTGGAAATCTTCATCCGTCATCACTGTGCGCTGAACGATGGTTATGGCAGCTGGGTTTCCTCCTTTATCATTGTTTGTTATAGTCATGGTTCAGGGGAGGCCATTTCCTTGTCTGTGTGCGTTAAATCCAGATAGTCCAGCGGCAAGCACAGCGTTTGTAGCGAATTATTGCTTTGTTCCAGCTACTCTTCCTGTTGGCCGCTAGAAGTAACGTAGCGAGTCTAGTGAGATGTATCAACAAAAAGAAGAGCTTTACTTAACAACAGGTAGACACTTCGGCTACAGAATAGCTGGACATTACGAGGAGAGGTGTTGGTTTTATTTATATATATTCAGTGTGAACTTATGAATGTAAGTGCTGGAGTAGGTTATGTATATAATTGGTACAGTAATTTATATGCAGTAAATTAACTTTTTTCAGAGCAATAAGGTACTTTAATTCAAGTCAAAAATACTTTTCCACAACACTGATAACTAGCTTGTCATCCGTGATCCACCAGATACTGTTAAAAAAAACTCAACGAAACCAGTGAGGTTTTGTTGACGTTTAGTCCACTAGACAGTTGCGCAGGTATAGTGGCGTCGCTGTTCATTTCATTTCAAATTAAAAACTGCACATTGCTATGCTGGCTTGCAGACGATCGTAACCCACAGTTAGAAGAAACAGTCAGCAATTTTCAAATTATTAACAAATGAATTTTCAGCGTTGTAGTGGACAAATGTTCAAGCCTGATAGATGTCGTTTGACTGTTAAAGATTTGAAGCCTTGATGTTTATCAACTGTGACAAAGATTTTCAACATTGATCATTTTTGTTTAATTAATATTTAACCCTTTAAGTCCTGCGATCGACAAAATTTTGGTGCGGATTTTAAACGTTTTAAAAGCTATAACTCGCCAGCTACTATAGCTACAGAGCTGTTCAAACAATCCACGGATTCAGCAAGTCTTCTAGTTTCGATTAAAAAAAAGTTGTTTGATTTGGGTGGGGAGTTTCTCTTGGTGACGTCACAAAGAAGGCAGGTTTTTGAACTTTTGACCAACTTTAACTGGCCCTGGGCATAAATCTAATCAGCCATTTTTATGGCTCAAAATTGTTTTGGAAACTAGATCATCATTCGCATCTATAGAGCCCTTGATTGACCTTCTAGCATTTCTAGAACAAAAGTTATGGCCCAAAAACCCCGTTGTACTCAAAATTTCAAAAACTGCAGAAAAAAACATATGAGTCTTTCACTGACGGCATTTTTTGCCAGAGAAAAACTGCCGCGAGATATCGATCGAGAGCTGTTCGCGGCCGTTGAGAAAGATTCGTGAAGCTTTGTAGTTTGTACTAAAAATAAAACTTATGAGGTTTGGATCCAGGGTTTTTGGTGGGTGTTGTTAGAAGGGTAGGTTTTACTATTTTTTAGTTATTCTTTTATGATGTCATCACGCGGACAATGAGCCGAAATAGTGACTCAAAATTTGGTTGGATTCTAGGCTGGAATATGAAGTTTTAGGCCTAGATCGACTTCTTGGCGTTTCTGATCCCGAAGTTATGGCTGAAAGTCCCCCTAATCATGTAAGGATTCCCTAGGGAATTAGTGGGGATTCCTCTAATTATTTTTTGCTTGTTTTGCCATAACTTTTGAACCAGAAATGCTAGACAGTTCATTAAACCCTCTAAAGACTCGTATTCTAGCTTAGAATCAAAAAAACTTTCAGCCACAAAATCTGATGGTTTATTCAACTCCCAGGATATGACGTCATCATCCAAATGTAAACAAAACATGCATAAACATCCTCTTATTATGTAAACATCAACAAAAAACCTGAGATCTCAAGCTGAAAAATTTTTTTTGCAGTCTAAATTTCAAGTCTTTACGAGTCTTTTGAGGCCTTGAACAGCTCTCTAGCCTATTCTAACGGCGAGTTATGGCCATATACAAAGGGGGTGTTATTCAATCCCTGGTTTCCTTTTGTAGGGGTAGAAATTTTGACCACTTTTTAGTTTTGTGGCATAATTTTTGATCCAGATATGCTAGAAAGTCATTCAAGGGCTATAAAGACTCGAAGGATAGCCTAGTTTCTAAAAAAAACTTGAGCGAAACAATTGGCTCATTGGATTGGCGTCCAGGGCCATGTAAACTAGGCCAGTAAAATGAAAATGACACCCCCACTTGTGACGTCCTCCCCCAGAGAACCATAAACCCAAAGCGAACAATTTTTTTCAATTTGAACTAGCCGACTTGCTAAATCCGTAGATAGTTTGAACAGTTTTCTAGCTCAATCGGCTGGAAAGTTATAGCGTTGCAAACTCTGCGCAAAAATTTTGGCGATGCGCTGGATTGAAAGGGTTAAAGTGTTTGTTGCAGTGGAGTAACTGATGGGAGGGATGAGGGTCATTTTGACTCCGCTGGCCAGCTAAGTGTAAAAACCAAGCCCCCACTTAGCTTATATTTCAGTTTTAGTATTCTTTTGGTTTTCAGTAGGTTGTCGTCTTTTTGCATTTTTCAGAGATTTTCCGTAAATTTGGAGCTTTAGTATAGCCATCCACACCGGGATTCGCCATTATTTCTCAAGAATTTTTTTCTGAGTGTTGACTTGTAGGTCACATACAGAGGCCGGTTGGCCTCTTTCAACTAAGTTTCCCATCTAGCTCTAGCATCTAGGTTTCTGCCCTGTAAAAGTCTATTCCAATGGTACTCAACCTTTCGTGGTTTGTGGCCCCCATTCCCAAGACTGTCAGCACTTGTGGCCCCCCTGCTCATCAATAGGGTTTTGCAATATCACGGCAGAGCTATTTAGTAAAGGTCTCTGCTCATGGTCCCTGTAGAACCGCTCTGTAGTCCCGAAGGCAGGCCGAGTTGAGAAACCCTGGCCTTTTCTGTTCATGCATGTAGGCTGGCAGCAAAAGTGTTAGTGATCTATTGCAGAGTGTCACGGAACTGAGCCTCACAAAAAATGTAACATTTGAGTCAGAACTTACATCACAAAGCTTTTTTTATAGATTCAAAGGGTAGTTTGACACCTTTGTCGCCTAGTGGATTTTCCTTTTCAAAGGTATAATTTACCCATATTGGGCAGGTCTTTACAATGCTATAACTCACAAGCCGATTGAGCTAGAGAGCTGTTCAAACTTGCGAAGGATGCCGCAAGTCTTCTAGTTTGCATTGAGAAAAAGTTGGAAGAAAAAAAACTAAAATCTAAAACTTTTCCATTTTTTTCAATGCAAACTAGAAGACTTGCCAAATCTTTTGAGGGTTTGTACAGCTTTCTAGTTCAATAGTCTGGCAAGTTATTTTGTTGCAAAGTGGTAAAAAATAGCGTCTCATCCAAGGCTTTCAAAGTACAAATATTTTGCACACTGGCACCGAAAGTGTTAAGATCACATTTGCACTCATGCATTCTACAGTTATGTTTTCTACTAAAGTATAATTTCCCAATAAGTGCATGCTCTGTCTGCTTGAATTGCTTGGTTTTATTATGATGCAGTTCTTGGGGCACTTGCACTATTTTTTGCTTTTAGATAATGCCAGCAGGAATATTTTACTAAACTAGCACTTCTTCACCTATTTGCATAACACATGAAATGGAGATATGTGCAACAATTACATTCAAGCAGTAGAACAGAGCATCAATCACTACACATGGCACAGCATCTGTATAGTTTGTTCATAATTTGTGTAAACAAAATACCAATGACCAATGCTGCATGTCAAATCTATCATCCTCTATAAGTTGCTTTATTTTAAACATGTTTATTTGCTAAGCAGCATGAGGTGCATAAGATCAATTGTGGAAACAACAAAATTGTAGGAGTAAATGAAATGTAAATGCATAATCAAAACCAAGTCAGTGTGACAGGCAGCTAAAATGACAACCCTGCAATAAAATGATTTAAGTGGTTCATTTAATGAACTTATTGTAATAGACTGTAGTCCGTGACTGTACTATAACAATGGTGGTTTAACATTTTATGCACAGTGTTGAGGCAAGATATAATTGTCATTGACACACGATTAAAAATAAAAAGGGTTTTGGGGATGAAAAAGCTTTCATTGTGGCAATATTAACCAGATATTTAGAACAACCTTGGTTCACAAGCACAGCTGTGACATTTGTGGGAACAGTTTACGTGCTCTTAACACTTTTAGACCGCCTGGTTTCGGCGATTTTCGCAAAAAAACAGCAGTTTTCGGTTGCCTTGCCAATGCCCTAGCTCCTCCGCCCATTGCGCTGGAGAGCTGTTCAGCGGCTCAAACGGACCGGCCAGTCCAGTAGATTGCACTCAAAAAAATTTTTTGCTTGGGGGTGCGTTTTTTTTGTGAGTGACGTCAAAAGTGGAGGACTTTTAGGCCACCTTGGCCCACTTTGCCTGGCCCTGGGCGCCAACCATTAGGTGGTAGTATTTCGCTG
>Ga0210059_1004410_pt1 | contig 22691 bp, 10 predicted proteins | sample Ectturendosymbi2_FD_188042 | JGI IMG/M metagenome (GOLD analysis project Ga0210059, IMG submission 188042) | Ecteinascidia turbinata endosymbiont from Florida, USA - Sample 2 (SPAdes) (version 2) | ecosystem: Host-associated > Tunicates > Ascidians > Unclassified | place: Key West, Florida...
ACTCCCTCAGAAAATTCTTCGCCCCCCTGGTGTCCCAAGCTGGTTACGGGTCTGCTGGTGATTGTTGCCTTGTGACTTCTGTGAGTTATGCCACTTAGCTTTTCACTTTTTTCACAATCAAATTTTTCAGGTTACATCAAATTTTAATAGGCGAAATTAATGTCAGAAGTTTTATTCTAGAGTTATACATGCATAACGACACGAAAATATACATGAGATTAAACAGAAATCAAAGTGAACGGTGAATTGGCAAATAGAACCACGTTTCACCTGCAATAACATGAAAAGAATGTTCAGCAAAGCTAGGTGTTACGTAGGTTCATAGGTGGCGGAACCTCGGGAGCCGCAAGGGCCTAGGCTCCCCCGCTTTTCTGGAGGGCCTGGCTCTCCCACTTTTAAATTTCGAATTTTGTCTAAATAAGTTTAAGTAACACAATTCGTATTGGGTCCATTGTTGAAAGTAAATTGTTTTTGTGTAAGACTAAGAACAACTAGTTACATTTATGTGCTCATGTCAGTGTAGTGTATGATAGATAGGGTGTTGTGTAGGGGCGTTGAGGGCTTATTAAATTTAGAATAAAATTGCTTAAACATGCTGACAAAAGTTAATGACGTCATATTTCAGTGCTTTTGAAATGTATAAGCTATCTTTAATTCCTAGTCAAGTCATTACGTTTTGAGCTACAGGACAATATATAGCTAGGTCAATACTTCTCTAAAGTTTTGATGGAAATCCTGTTTACTAATGGTTGAAGATAGTCTTTTGCAAAACTGCCCATCCTAAAACTAAGTCTCCACAATAGTGCTGTTTGTCTTCGGCAAAAACTTCGCAGAGATTTGCTTGGAAATGTAACTTTCTAACATTATAAATTTGCATCTTTAAATTTTACGCTGTCTGTTTCTGAATACGTGTCCACCAACGTTACAGTAAAGCCAGTTAGCCAACGTTTTTGCACGAAGCAAATCACGACTGTACTCTGGTCTCTCAAGTGTGCAGCCGTTAAACGTCACTGTTTCAAGACAGTGACCTTTTTTACAGTAAACCACACTGGATATATGTCGGACAGAGGCAGTTAACAATATTTTGCGGTCTTTAGAAACTTGCAAAATGCTAAAAATCATTTTTGAAGTAAAAACTTACAAAAATATCAGAATCAGTGATACCACACCAAACTCTGTTTCAACATCAACATGGTTATGTGTAACATCTAATATGAAAAACTCTTCACACAAAACGTGACAAACGTCACAATTAGTTTTGAAACCTCTCCAAATACAAACCCTAAGAGAAAAATGTGGGGGGACATGGCATATTATGGCCCTCCGTCTGAAAAAGTGGGGGGTACCTGTCCCCCACCAAATTGCGCCCATGTCCACAGTCATAACAATTTAAAGGGATGCATTGCAATTCAGTAAAAACTTAAATCATTGAAATATATAGCGCAAACGTTTGCCCGTTATGTGGTCTTTTGTAAGATTAAAGTGATTTTCAACACAGCGTACAAAAGTCAAACATTTCACCAGCTGAACATTTTTACAATTGTAATTGTTCCTTTGATGAAATGGCGTTGATATTCTTCGTTCGAAATGTAATCCTTAATCACATAACAGCTTTTTCATGTAATATCAAGCCAATGAGGAAGTGTCGAAACTCTTTTCAACTGCAGGTTTTTCCAAGATTCCCTCTGTTTCAAAGAATACTCGTTTTGGTGGCGAAAATCTCTCAGGACTTGCAATGCTTACTAAGAAATATATTTTTGTTGAAATGGATGAAATTCAATCAATCAATAGATCATTTGTGTTGATCTCATATTTTGATATGTACCTAATTATACCGGATCAATGTACTCATTGCATAACACCCTGGTTATAAGTAAGGACAACTTCCAACTGTTTTCATAACTTTAATGCAAAAATTCCAGCTTATCTAAAAATGCTAATTAGCACATTTGAGGAGCAGCCTTTATGAAACTCTGCAACAACATGACGTTTGTTGAGAAAAGTCTATTCAATTTTACGACATTAATGATTTTGAAACTAACCGAAACGAAACGAAAACACAATCAACCGAAATGAAATATTTCGGAATAAGCAAAACGGTTTCGGTCAAATTTCCGTTTCGAACTCCTCTACTCGTCTGCAGCTAAGTGCAGTATCCAGACCACCCGAACTGGCACCACATTGTGCAAAACTAGTGGAAACTTGAATTTTTCTTGTACTTTGGAAATGCATAAATTTTTAAGCAAAACACAGCTTGTGACAATGTACGAACAGTATGGTTCCATCAAACGAAACACGTTTGTACTGAAGCTGTTGGCTAACATTACATTTACTCACTGTTGCAAGCGTTCAGTGTCTTGAAATACTTCCGCAGTAACCACTCATTGCTGCAGAACTATACTTCAGGGCGCAAAGAAGCAGTTCACATTAAATATGGTTAGCGATTTAGGCCTACGCCTGAAACTAGGCACCTTTTAGCTTTCACTAGTGTATCAATATCAGGTCTCAAATCCTGTGTAGCAGCCACTTTCAGGATATCATTTAAGTATGTGTGAGCCTTGAGCGCAGCTTTGTTTTATTGATGTTAATCACAGAGAACACTTGTTCACAAAGATATGTTGTCCCAAACATGCACAAAACTATTGTAGGAAGGGATGTCACTTTGGGGTAGCCTGGAAAAAGATACTGATAGAATGTGTCGAAGCTCGCCAAGGCAAACTTGGTCTTCAAATCAGAATCACGCTGCAAGTCCATTATTTCCAGTTGCAAGTCAACGGCCAGATCAGAGGGGTTTACTGTGAGTGGCGAGCAAAAGACTTGAAAATCCGTCTTAAGTTGGCCAAAAATCTGAAATCGTTGCTTGAACCCCTGCAACAACTCTGTTATCTTATCTTTCTATTGATTCAAGTCACTATTCAGTCCCGTGGCACGCACACTTTTTAGACAAGGAAATGAGCTGCGTCATCACCGGAAAGTTGTGTCTCCACAAGCTCCACAAGGACAACTTCAACTTGACTGCACGTATGGTGTCATAATACTGTGTGACAAGTCTTTTGCGGCCTTGCAACATTTTGTTTAGATTATTCAAGTCCTGTGTAATATCCACCATAAAGGCAAGGACTTGCATCCATTCTGAGGATTGAAATCCTAAAACTGGCTTGCCTTTTTTCTTCATAAAGTTTTCAATTTCCTCACGTAAATAAAAAAAAAAAACGCTTTAGCACCTCGACTTAGCCATCTCAAACTTTACGAAGTAAATTTCGTTCAGAGTTGTATTTAGAACTCCGAAGGTTTCAAAATCGACATCGCTGGAACTCAAGGTATATTTTTTCCGGGAGTTCTAGTGTTAAACTTTATCAACAGTAGTTGAACTTTTGCATGTTCATACTTGTTTGAAAGTTAAAGCCGGTGTGAACATGCAAAAGGAAATATGCAGAAAACAGGAAATTTTCACATGAGAAAAACAATGAAATAAAAGCAATTGCGCTAAGGTTTTAAGTAATTGAAATCTAATCACCAGTTGTTGAAGTAAAACTGGATAAACTTCTCAAGCAAACGAGAAAGTGTTTACTTTATAAAATCATCCTGCGGGCCGGATTCAACCACGCAACGGGCCGGTTTTGGCCCGCGGGCCGTATGTTTGACACCCCTGGTGTAAGGTATACCAATCCTTTGAACATTGATGTTCCCTTATATTTTTCTTGATTTCATCTTGATAAACTAAGTTTTTTCGGTTTTGTTCTCAGAAACTTCAGCTCATTCAATACGTTCGTGATCTTTTCGAAGCTGGAACAGAAACGACCACAAGTACTCTGCGATGGTGTATACTTTGCTTCCTTCATCATCCACAGGCTCAGCAAAAGGTTTACGAGGAGGTTATAAAAAATATGGGTATGGATGCCTTTTCCAAATATATCAAAATCTCGTTTAATTTCCTCGTCAGAAATAGACTAAGGCACCGATTTGATACATCATGACTTAACAATAAAGTTTCGTGGAGCTACCAGCTACTACCGAAATCACAAAATACTTTTGCCAACTTTTCAGATATTTCCCTTCAAAGTTTATGCATCACATGTGCCATTTGTTCTGGAACTCACTCTAGGCAATGCTTTACAACAAACGCAGGTGTTCATATTTTTGGTGAGGAGTCGACACCATCCAGCCCCATCTTTTTGCTGCTGTTTGGGGTTGCACACAGGTTTTGCAATGCGTGTTTGACTTACTCTAACAATCACCGATGAAGTTCCGTTTGATTCAGTATTTACAGAGGTTTCCAGAATCTGCTATTAGTATGCTCAGGTAGAATTGCACCTGTGGTTTGAGGTAGATGTGACGATTTATACGCAAACAATAATGCATTGAAACCAGGTCACAAACTTGGAAAACCGTACCTGTACCCTGTTCAGCCTTGTTTTCATGGTTAGTTAGACTTACCGTCGATGCGGCACTCACTACGGAAGTGGCTGCTTGACCCAACGCAAACAAGCGGAGATGGGAGTCCCAGACCACTCGTGAAACTTGAAAAGAAATACAAAAGCGAGTATAATGCAACCGAACCTGAGCATTCCTCATTACACCATCTGTGCATCTCTTAAAAAAGGACAAATGGTTCATGTCTCAAAAAATGTGGCATCTGTGCCAAAACAAATGTGGCAAAAAGGGATCTCTTTAAAAATGCACCATTTGTGCATCTCTTAAAAAACATTCCTCATTACACAAAATGTGCATTTTTTCAAAAAGAACCTGTATCGCTATTCGCTTTTCTGAATGTCAAGGGAGAAGGTCTACTTTTCATAGTTTTTTGACTTAAGGAATTCTCAACCTGCATTTGACAAGAACGTTACCATATTAAAAAACGAAATAGCGCACCACTCAGCGTTGAAGTAAAATAGATAAATTTATCTACCAGATCTACGAAAAATCGTTTCAAATACGTAGTGCATATTACTGCAATTTTTTCCAAAAAACAATGGCAAACAATGTCTTTCGCTGGATACTCGGTTTTCTCTTTTTGTTATGGATCAGAGCTTTTCCTTTGATTGCATAATAATTTTGTTCAAGATAGGTGGAACACATAATTTTTCCGATATAATTATCGAGAACCTATTTAGTAGATACGCTGTATCTTAATTTGACAATTAGACGCACTTTTAATTTGTAAACGCAACAATTTTTCACAAAGGCCGCGGTCAAGCTGTGCGTAAGAATTAATAACAGATAATTTGAGAAACTAAAAAAGATACGTTGCTCCTCAGGCTCGGTAACTGTATCAAACAAAAACTTAACTGACTAATGTCTGCTTCATTGCTCTAAAGTTTACATACTGTACAGTATTTTTATATAATGAATTAAAACAATTTTCCAGCTATCGCTGACTGCAAGACTGGGGAGTGGTTGAAAAAGATAGACCAAGCTTGTTGTAGCGAATATTTTAAATAATTACCTGCTTTTGTGTTGGAAACACTCATCGACAAAACGTTGTTAGACATCTAGCGAAAAACAATCCAAATGTTTATTTATTTTCAATTCGTCTACATCCTAAAGCAAACTTTTGCTGCATTACCCTTGCTTCATTTCAGGCATTTCAACAAAGAAAAAAAAGAAACTGTAGATGCATTGAAACATAGTATTTTCTAGAGGAAGTCATTTGGGACTAGGCTACCCGTGCCCCTATAGTAAAACCTCAGAAACGCACCTGTAGTCGGGCGTGTTTTTAAGAACTGTTTATTGTGAATACGTCAGCCCATGTTTTCCGTAAAAGGAAATCGTGTTGCAAAACTGTTTCGATCTGTAACTACGTCCACTGTAAAAAATGCTTTCAGCTGTGCTTTACATTTACCTGTCACCAATTCAGCTGGTAATAAAGAAGGTTTGCAGCTTGATTTATTGTAAGACCAAAATAAAGGTCATTTGTTAAGCAAATGCTTAAAAGTGTGACTGAATTTATCGTGAGAAATAAATATATGCAGGTCAAGAGGGTCGACCATCAATGTCAGTAAAAGCTGATATGCCATACTGTTCAGCCTTCATTGAGGAAGTGACAAGATACCGGACGTTGGTACCCATGAGCGTTTTCCACAAAACCACTGAGGATGTCACGCTTAACGGTTACCGCATCGCCAAAGGGACTACGGTGAGACAAGCGCGGACTTAAACTATTCACACAGGTTTAAACTGTCCATGCACTTTTTCAATTGTGACAGTACATTATGTTTTTATAAGATATTTTCCGAAATGCTTTCCTGGTGATTCAGTTTGTTTCAAGTAAAACCATCCCACCCATGTTTTGCAAGATACAGAGTCATGGCCGCATTTAGCTGGCCTGACCTTATTCTTTGAAAGAAATGCGCAGTGGTGATGATTCGAAAGATCGGTATGTTTCGAAAATGTCTGTGAAAATCGGTACACACTAAATAAACAGCTTTTCTCGAGATGTGTAGTGAGAATTGAAACGCTCAATTCCGACTGACTTGAACGGTGTTTCAATTTGGTTGAAACTGCAATTTTCGTGTGTCGGAAATTACGCCAATATCTTCCAAGTTCATTTTTGTACAATAGATTGTTCCAAACTTGTGGGCTGTTCACAATGACCCCAAGCTCTGGGATGAACCAAAGAAGTTCAAACCCGAGAGACATTTGGACAGCGATGGAAACTTTATCAAATCGAAACATGTAATTCCCTTCTCTGTTGGTCCAAGATATTGTCTCGGGGAGCAATTGGCAAAAATGGAATTGTTCTTGTTTTTGACATCGATGGTTCAAAAATTCGAGTTTCTTCCAAATCCGGATGATGACACCTTACCTGAGATTGAAAATATAGCAACTGGTGGACAATTTTGTGCCCCTTCTCTGTACAAAGTAGTTGCTAAAGAACGTGGATCATGAGTTCATAGACTCAATTTTAAAGTTTTTTCGGAAGGCATGGATTTATTTTGTATGAATAAAATATAGCAAAACATTCTCATGTACACTGCACCGGGTGAAACAATGTCATACCTGTGTCGCAAAGGTTGTGTGTGTGTCCTTCGGACGCCCATTCTGGATTGGATTGTGTCTCAATGACTTTCGCCGCAAAATGGTGGGTTCGATCTGACATTTTCACGTTTGTTTCTATCCGAGATGCTTTTCATTTATACAGGCGTGCGTGTAATTCACATGACAATGGATGGATACAAATGCTGTGATTGAAAGTGCAAGTAGAACACATTAAATGAAAGTTTCATGTTTATACCAACAAAACAAAGTAAAACCTTGCAGACAATTAGTACCGTTGCTTTCCTGGATCCAGTAGAAAATAATTTAAATTGCTCTGCTTATGCACGCCCACGTCAGAATATTAGATCAACCTGCAAGAAAGTGGATTCCAAATGAACTGTTGGTTTGCTTGACAGATTCTGTGTAGAGAGTTTTTCACAGTTTGTTTCCAGTTTGGTTTTATTTTTCAAAAATGCGTACTTGGTGACTTTTTTCGATTTCATCAAGTAATGGAGAAGTAGATACAGTAATTGGATAAAACTGATTTGAATGTGTAGGGTAAGTTGAAATGGTACTTCCTGCTTTGTGAAATCCATAAGGTTTTGCCTTTCTAGGAAGTTTCTTTGCATTAACTTGTTGCCACTCTTGTTGAAGTGCAGAATGGTTTTGAAGATTTTTTGTTGTCGATACAGTAGAGTATAACAAACTGATGAACTCTAAAAACCAGCAATGATCTGAATAAATCGTTGGATGGATTGATGGTGATGCGCTTCCAGTTAGTAGCATCATTCCTCAATGCCTATATTTCTTTTGAGATTATGTGATTCTTCCTCAACGATCGAAAAAGTTTTTCGTAGTTCCTATGTGGTAAAAAAATTGTTAATGTTGTGTGAAGTTGCTCCAGGAAATTTTGATTGTTAGCATACAAAGCAGTTTTCAACAATATTATTGTACATTTAACATTTTTATGAAATACATCCAATTTATAATTTTCACATCGTTCAGTGCCTTCATTTTTTGCAGCTGCTGTCAAATTCCAACTTAAACTCTTTGCACAATTGAAATCTCTCCTGTTGTTTCATCACTTCTCTTCCGTGGTAATTCATCGCGTCAAAATTATTATGACATCAAAATAGTGACGGTGGCATTTTCTCACGCAAAATCATCACGACGTATGGACTTGATAATTGTTTTAGAAATGACAGACAGCACACTGCATTTTTTCATTTTTATAACGTGTTGTCATACAGTAGCTGAAAATCGGAAAAGATCAAGTCGTAGTAAAACTGAAATAACAAAATAGACTGGGCTGAAGCTCAGAAATATTGATGTGACGAAGTACGTAATATAACTGCAGGGAGAGAGTATTGAATCGACGGAAGTGTCCTTTTTCGTTGGTGCGCCAAAGAGGTGCTTCAGGCACCTTTTGTCCGAAACCTCCTGTGGAGTTAGATTTTGATATGAGTTTTACATTCAAATCCACATTCCATCAAGCTAATAGGGGAAGAAGCTGTTTTCCACTGCGCAACTTGTCCCGATAGCAGTTGCTCTTCCTGTCCCACCTATGTAAAAATACTTGAGTTTTTCAAAAGTAGCCGACTAAGAAAATTGCAGGCCAACAATAAAATTCTTTTTTTCTAGTGCAAAGAATATTTCAAGGTTTTTTTAGCTGCTGTTTTCGAAAATTTTATCCGTTTCTTTAAATTTTCTCTGGTTGTTCAGATATCGGTATTTTGCTTTTTGACAAGAGAAAAATCGTTCACCGAAATTTATTTGCCAAAGGTGAACACATGTATAAATAACATGCATATTACAATTGTCAGCTAGGTAGTATGCATTCCTTATTGGCCACCGGATGTCTAATTGATATTGTAGCATCGCATTGCATCGGTAATAGGCATTGAAAGCACTCTTTGAAATTTAAAACTTCAGACTCCATTTTCTTCAAAACAAGTTATTTAGCTGCTGCCTGTTGTTGCACTACAGTATATTATTTAGCTTTTCGAGTGATTTCCCCAGCTGTTTGCAAACTATAGCCTACAGCCCTAGACCATCAGACAGTGAATCTCGTGATGGAATTGTAACAGTAGGCTTATCATTTTGACAAACTGCCGCTTGCAGGCTGTTGCTCACCGTCACCACAGGTGCAGAATACAGTAGCCTTCCCTCCATCATATTTCAAAATATCATGATGTAGCAATGTTATTATCAAACTTTCATAGTTTGCCGCCAGAGAAAAGAATGCCACGAGGATAGTTTGAGATCATGCTCACGAAACAAAATTTTGGAAAATATGGAGAGTTTTGCGATTCAATTAGGCCTACAAATTCAGTTTATTAGTGAAAGTTTGACAATATGCTTAGGTTTGTCACTGATGTAAGCCACTATACCTCTGGGTGGAATAAAAATACTGGCTTGCACAGGGTCATTTATGCATCCCTTTAAAATGATACTTCAGGTTTTTTTAGGGACCCGATTCGGGTCCCTAGAATCAGAGAAAGTTCATGGCCTAACAATGGCGCTTGAAACACCTATAATTCTCTGGAATTTAGACGGAAAGTTTTCGGGGCCTAACAGGTCCATACCGGGCACCGAAAATTTTCATTAAAAAAATCCTGTGATACTTTAAGATAAACTTCCAACGGCAAGAGATACAAAGAACGGTTTTTAGTAGCCTACCTAGCACTAATTGCAAAGGGGCGATGGCCCCCCTAAAATCTACGAAAGTAACTTTTTTCACCATTATTTCGTACAGTTCGCTAAACAGCGTTTGCGATTTTGCCGTCCATTGTTCTGTCACAGCAGAGTTGTGAAATATACCTCATCTCTCTTGCAGCAGTGAATCGGTAATGAGGTCTGACTGCCATATGTTACTAAAATCGCCCCCTAAACTTACTGACTGGATCCCCTCCTGCTGTAAAGAAAATTGATGCCTAAATGCCCTGTAAAGTTTTCTTTAACAGATAGAGAGGATCAAAAAGAGTTTACTTTATTTATTCGATTATTAATTTTTCTCCTGCTTCAACTGCCTGATCCTAGTTGTACTTGATTCGTCCATTACGAATGTACGTCGAAGTTACTTTCCTTAGCGACCATAAGATCTGAAAGGCTTTAGGCTCTCTTCGTTTGCGATTCCTTTGCCATTTTCTTTCTTGTTTTGTATTTGAAATGAGTTCATGTTTATGATAGAATATGTATAAACGGGCCTCAACACTGATAGTCATGGGCGTCCGCAGGGGTGGAAAAACGGGCATTTGCCTCCCCTTGGAAATTGGGCCTAAGAACCAAAATGTTCTAGAAAACATCAAGTCAGCAGCTCAATTTCGATTAATTGATTGAATTCTTGTAATGACAGTTTATTTGCCGGTAAGACGTTCATGGGCGTCCGCAGGGGGACAAAGTGGGTATTTGCCCCGAGACGGGTAACTAGGGGGCACAGGGGGCGAATCCCCCCTAAAATTTTCCTCCTTGGAAAAATGTGTTGGGCATAATTTTAAAAATTAGGCCCCTATCAGAAAACTCTTCGCCTATTTTTGTGTCCTGTTTGCTCCCCCTGGAAATTGGGACTAAGACACAAAATTTATAGAAAACCTGAAGTCAGCAGCTTAATTGATTCAATTCTTGCAATGATAGTTTGTATGCCGGCATGACGTTCATTCTGAACCAGGGCCAGGTTCACTGTTCTGGTGTCATGCAGTGATGAGCTTGCAGTTCACCCATGTCCGCTCCTTTGCCTGTGGAAGCAGGTTGCAAAACGTGCGAGCGGATTGCTCTACTGTTGATCTTTATTGCGTAGCAGTAACATGGCAACAAATCTCCAAACGTTCACTTCAAGTTACAGTAGCAGAAGTGGCGTAACTAGAGGTTTGAATCAACTGGCGGTGCAAAACTTAGCTGAAGGTGGCCCACTGGCCTCCGTAGTGGGGCGACTAACCAACACGCAGAAAAAAAGTTAAGAAATGACAGCGAATCTGGATGTCGTGGATGTCTACACTAGATAAAAATAAGAAAACGCCTAAACGCAAAAAAACAACATCCTACTGAAAACTAAAAGGATACTAAATATCAGTGTCAGCTAAGGTGCCCAGTCAATGGCCTGCAGAGGTCTAGTGATGCCCGGGGCGACTGCTTGATTGGATGCCCCCCTACCAAATTTTAGTATTGAGCAGTGGCGTAGGTGGTCATTGTTACTAGATATACGCTGTTTGTGACTTCATTATCACGTTTACAAACCAACGTTTCGGCGAAGTTTGTTGACACAACATGGATATTCAAGGACACCGGAGCAGCCGTAGGGCAGGGAGAGCAATAAAAATGTTGAGAGCAATGGACACTTATAACAAACAAAAAAATCGTTACCAATTATGTTTGTTTCTGTTTATCAACAATGTTGACCTCAAAAATAATAACAGAAATTATAGAAAATCGTTCTGAATAATCTTGGCGCCCGAATAGGTACAATAAATTTATTTCAAGTCGATCTTAATCAACCATGAAATTACCTATACTACTGTTATGAAAAGGCATCTCTGCCCCCGTTGCACCCCTTATGAAAGGGCAGAGGGCACAATGCTCCCGCCATGCCTCCATTCTCCGGCGTCCCTGTGCATTATTCTACACGCACTCTCTTTACTCGTTGTAGGCTACAATGTGTCATTGTAATAAACGTATATTATATCAGCGGTCTCCTGAGACAGAGCAGTTCATAACTGCAAAAATATCCGGCAACGCGTTAAAACAGGGGAGTAGAACACACTCAGTGCTACGTCAGGGCAGTTCACAACTGCAAAAACACAAGGCTGCTCGAATGTCTCGTCGAATAGTAGTCGATCAAAAGGTATGCGGTGGGGATGGCGGACATCCAGGGTTGACAGTATAAAATTTGTAAACTACACAATAATTTAGAATGCGCATAAAGTACGTAAGAAAATTTTCGTTTTTTATGTGGCTGTTATATGTATAACTACTGGGGGAGAAAGAACAGATACGGGCTTGTGTGTGCCGTTATGATCAATCCGGCTGAACTGCGATTTAATGACCAAGCTCGAAACGAAGCACATATTGCAAGCACAGGTGTGCGACTGTATCAGCACAAAAAAACGTAACGGGAAGCTAGTGATACATTATAAAATCAACTAAATCAAGCACGTTGAAATAGGACAGTTTTGAAGTTTGACTCAGAAAATCAATTAAAGGTCCATAATTATCTTCAGGGTTGATGTAATTGGGCCCAACCAAAAAAAACACCCAGGGGTTTTTAAAAAAGCCCACATAATACAAACCAACAAAACCCACCAAGATTCCCGCTCTTTTCTTTTCCTTTGAAAAATGTACTATTAAGGTAAAAGCAAAAAAAGCAACACACTTGTGCAGTTAAGTGTACATTTTTAATGAAACAAAACGAACAGCAACGAAATTTGAAGGACTAATTCGAACAGTTTGAGTAAATTCTACTGGTTACCTTCTTCAGCTCTGTAAAATCGGTATATTTTAATCAATTTTTCTGCCTTCTCTGCATCCAAACTGTTTCTAATGTTGGAACATACCAAACCATATGTTGAAAAAATACACTACATAAATGCTGAACTAGCAGGGCATGTAGGCTACATGAACTTAGCGTGAAACGGCAGAGTTTGTGTGGGAGTGGCTTTTCTCTGTGTGCTATTTGCATGCTTGCCAAACCATACCACTTTGCAGTGAACTGATCAACAACACTTTGCGAAAACAAAGATGGGGTACATTTTTTACCCTCAGATTTGAATGCCATAATAGGTATAAAAAGGTATTACTGTGTAATTCAGAAAATGGTGATATTGCATGATGCAATAAAAACAATTCAGAATAGTGTTTTTGTGTTTTTTTCTAAAAAAGAACAAAAACCTGTTTCTTTAAAAAAAAACGGATTAAGAAAACATGTGAATTGTTTTTTTTAAACCCGGGGTTTTTCAACCCTGATTATCTTTCAATCCTTTTTTGTGTTTTTCCCTTGATCGCACGATCTGGAACAAGTCACGTCACTACCAGTTTGATTGGGTGTACGCCGCACACCTAAAGTATAGATCCCCGGTATTGAAGAAGCTGAGAATTGCTGGCATTTGAATACGTAAAAATTAGTATTGACAACAAAACATGTTTCGTGAAATTAAATCCATACAGCATGTATTAGTAGACTTATAATAGGAAAAATCACCAGTCACAGCATTTCAATTTTTGTAATTTCACTTCTTGGATTCCCCCCTGCCTCGGATGCTCGGGACCGGCGCCCTGTCCGCCCCCCCCCTCTGCACGCCACTGGGCCAAGTTTTCATTTGGCGCCGCCAGTTACGCTACTGAGTAGCAGGTGTTTTGCCGCATGCGACTGCAGAACGCAGGCGATGCAGCGAGCAGTGGCGTAATTGACAGGAAGAGGGGCGTGTCGCCTTCCCCTGGCAAGCTAAATGCAAAAATTGGTCCTCCTTCTGGCATTTTGATATTTGGTGTTCTTTTTGTTTTCAGTTTGTTGTTGTTTTTCTTGCGTTTTTTGGGTATTTTCGTTCTTTTCAGCTAGTGTAAGCATCCACGACATCCGGACTCACTACCATTTCGTCACTTTGTTCTGCGTGTTGGTTGGTGGCCTCCCTACGGTGGCCAGTGAGCCTCCTTCAGCTAAGTTTTGCCACCCCATAACTCTAGCCTCTTGTTATGCAACTGGCATCGGCGTCGGAAGGGAGGTTGGCCCCCCTGGATTTTGAAATTTTCAGCAAAAAAGGTTGTTTTCTTAGTTTTGAGCGGCAAAAATCAAATTTCACCACTTTTGGCCCCCCACTGGAAGAACTTAAGAAAAATCCCCTAGTGGTCCCCTACTGGAAAAATCCTTCCGACGCCCAAGGCCACTGGCAGCGAGACAGTGGCTGCTGATAACGGTAAGCGGCGTAGTTTTACAGTATACTGTGTGAAAAGAAGCATGGATGAATCTGTAGTAATGCTTCCACAAGTTTGTAAAATCCATTGCTAATGCATGACTGAACGCTTGTTCGGTTTATGTATGATGACTGATGAGCATTCACCCTTAAAAAATCAGCAAAGACAAGCACGGTTTTATTTAAAAGGTGTTTAATCGCTTTGGACGAGATCCCAGACGTTTGCAGCTCTTGTTTCTAACTGGCGCTGAAAAGTCTTGCTTGGTAAAATAAAGCCATTATTTGTGGTTTCTTTAAAAGACCATGGTCGGGCCCCAACCAGGAGGACAGTCGGGCAACTCACTCCCGAAATTATTAAAGACAAACATGTTTAGTTGTTAGGTATAACGACAAGCTACAATCACCTTGCACCTCTAGAAAATATCAGCTGGTTGCCACCCTGACAATGGTTCTTTCGTTAAACGACCATGGCAGTGCTTCTTTCGTTAATTGGCAAGGCAATTTGCTTCTTTGAAAAGAAGTACTCTGCTTGAAGTCTACAGATAGCCTGTTGTGTAAACTATTGTCATTTTCCTGGATTTTGTTGCCAACGAAGTGTATTTTTTGACTGTTGTCGCAATATAGGGCATTATCTTTGTGGTGTAGAAAGGGTGAAACCTTTTGTGAACGTCCACTGAATTTCATTGTCAACAATCTGAATAAGATAAGCACGATTTCGACGTTGCCCCCTCCTGTAAAAATTTCTGTGAACGCCCATCCTGATACGATGTAGCCAAACTATTTCCCTGTGACTGAATTGTAATATATCACATGTACGTACAGCATTTATTTTTTCTTAATAATAAATTTAACATGTGCTTTGCATGCTGAGTTTTATTTATTTGCTTATTTAATTGATATTTATGAGTTCATCACGAAGATCTGTCGCAAGGATTCTGACAAGATTTTGTCATATGTGTAGGAAATATACCTTCAAAGATTAAAAGAAGTCTATCACTGATTTTATGAGGAAGGTGATTCTTGCGTATTTTAAAATGAAGATTTCGCTTGATATGTCACGTGAAATTCCTGATAAGGTCAGAAAATTCGCTTGACGCCGGTATCGCTGTAGAAAAGTAAAGGAGCCGTTGTGGTCTGTCAATCAAGCACAACCAACATGGAACTGTGTCTTCCGCTGCGGCGGCGGCAAGCTGGCAAGTACAGTGACCAGTGACAAGGCAGCAGAATCATTATTGTGTTCATCGTAGTGCTGATGAGAGGTAGCGTCCTTAAATATAGTCTCTGAAGCTTTACAAAGCACTGTGGTAGGACAATGTATTAAGCTAGCACTAGTAGTGAGTCCTACTTGCAGTGATTATATTTGGTATGTGCTTTTATTTTAGACAGCCGAAAGTAAAAATATGAATGAAAAATAGACATGGCGTCGTGCCTGCTTGCCCAAGATTTTTTCTGGTATCGATGTAGTCACTTTGTACTTCGTTGGTAGGTGATGATTTTTACTGCGTGTAACCATGAGTGCAATTTTTTGTAAGCTGTGGAGGGGCAGCTTGGTGTGAAACCAATACAGTCATCGGATCGATGCAGAAGTGAAATTTTATAAATACAGATTCCCAACCTTGTTTCTAGAAGTGTTTTGAAAGCAACACTAATCACGCTTTTGCTCCTTGCAGACGATTTAGAAATTAATAGGCGCGTACGAAAACCATGACGGCAAAACCTGCCTAAATTAGTAAAATGATATCGGTTGAGATATCTCAAAGTGACCCTCACGCTAATGTCAATTTTACAAGCGACTCGCAATTATTCGATCATTCATAATTTTATCAAAACTTTTAGAATATTAGCAAGCAAATATTCTATTTAGCAAACAACAAATGAATATTTAGCAAACAACAAGCATTCAACCTGCGTTCAGTCCTGGTCGATCGGAGACAATTTTTAATGCGACGAAGTGCACCCAAGGTACGCACCACCTCACAGGTACAAACAGGGCAATGCGAAATACTAACGCAGCAAACACGTAAAATCGGAAATAAATGAACTAAACTTCGGTTTACCGCAAACAGCTTCAAAATACAGTGATGGATTCTCGATACTCGGTCTCGAGACCCATTTTTGCGAGTCTCAGTCTCGAAGGTTCAAGTAAGGTCTAGTCTAAGTCTCGAAGACTATAGGTCTCGGTCATAGTCTATTGTCTTGAGACTTTAAATATCACAAAGAAATGGCTTAGTAAAACCTCTATAATTCAACGAGTTTTTTTATTTGTTGTATTTGCAGGTAAAAAGTCAACCAAACCAGGTACGAAAAATGCTAGAAATTTGAAAAAATTTCAACTTAGAAATAACGACGACATTTTTTTCAAAACGTTTCGGCAAAATCCTTTTCGGCATATAAGTACACCTTTTGTTTTTTTCTGTTTTGCTTTTTTTTCTTTTGTACCTCATTAATTACTTTTTGTAACTTTTTTACTTACTTTTTTATTACTATTTTTTATTTTTTTATATTGCTAAAAATATTCTTACCACACCAAAATCCTTCACTTAAATTCGATCCGCTCATCTGTGTACATAGGCATGCGGTTTCACCTGTACATTTCCTTCACCATGTTCTACGTTCATTCGTTTTTTTGTTTTTCTTTTCATTATGCTTATTTGATGTCCAACTGTTGTTTCTCAACACCTGTCAAAAAGTGATAAACAGGGTTGGTTGACTAGATGATCGCCACGGTCTTTCGCCAATCCTATATGACACAGCGCCCCTCTTTGTTTACACTGATCAGCTATTGTGTCATTGCGTTTTCATTTGCTCTAATGTTCGCTAATGGTTGGTATACTGCATGCGATGGCTTTTATGGTGCTTCTACTTGTTGGCTGAGTCATATGAAACAATAAACCAAACAATCCGCAAATTTTGAAGTCTCGGTCTCGAGTTTCAAGTCTCGTGTCTCGATCTCGGAATTTTTGATGAAGTCTCGGTCTCGAAGTTTTAACCAGGTCACGGTCTCGACTGCATCACTGTTAAAATAGCGTTTGGCGTGGACTGTTTAAATCACTGCTTGCCAAGCATTGCTGGATTGTGCTGTGCAACTGTTTCTTGTTTATATCGTCTTTGTAAACGTCTCCTACTGAGATGGTACTTCTCTCTGCAGTACAGCTTAGAACTGAGTGAAGTTAAATTTTTAAGCTTTACATTCCGTATTTATCCGAAAACGTTTCATCACATTTCAAAATAATGTCTTTTTACTGTTGACAAAGAACTACTCGATCAAAAAATGAAAAATTAGCGGGAGTGCGGCGCACTTCCGTACTCGCCGCCTATTATACCTGGATATTGCTGCCAACGAAACGCATTTTTTGTGATTGTTGCAACAACATGGGGTATTTTCTATGTGGTGTACAAAGGGTAAAGCGTTTTGTGAACGTCCATTTGGATTGCGTCGTTAGCAACCTGACAAAGATAAACAAAATGTCAATGTTGCCCACCTTGGAAAAATTTCTGTGGAAGCCAATGTGACAACCAATGTTACAGCAAAGCCAGTTACATTTCTGCACGAAACCAATCATGGCTCTACTGTGGTCTCTCACATGTGCAGCTGTAAAACTCTCTCCCTGTTTCAAGAAAATACCCTTTCTAACAGTACACCACACAGGGTAAAATGTCGGACCGAAGCAGTTAACCATCTTTCACGGTCTTTAGAAACTTGAAAAATGCTAGAAATAATTTTATCGATGCTAAAAGCTATAAACTAACAGCATCCAGTGATACCACACAAAACTCTTTTTCAAAATCAACTTGGCTATGTGTGGCCTACCATCTAACATGAAAAACTCTTCACACAAAACGTGACAAACGTCACTTTTACTTTTGAAACCTCTCCAAATACTTAACCTAAAGAGAAAAAAGGGATTGGACGTGGCATATTATATCCCCACCGTCTGAAAAAGTGGGGAGACACGCCCGTCGTGTCTCCCACCAAATTGCGCCCATGCGTGTAATCTGCAGGCTTTATTACTAAAAGAGGTTGAAAATTCTCTGAGATGTTATTGTATATGTAGTTGGTCCAGATTTGCAATGCAAACTGATTTTGCGTTTAATTGGTAGAAAGTGTATAGGTTGTGTTCCAGAACGTGCCTTGAGCACATGCTTGACTTGACGTTTTCTCAGTTTCAAATCAGAAACACCGTAGAATAGTGTGGTCCAACCACAAACCCGCAGGTCGCATGTGGCCCGCCGACCGAATTTTAAGGCCCGCGAGCTTTCTTACAGTGTTGATTTGATGTTGTGTACGTTACAGTAGGTAATTTTAATTAGAACAAGGATAATATCTTATAAAAATGTACAATATCAAAGTCGTTAGACTACAGTAGGTAGGCTAAAGAGAGCTACTGGAAATTAGTCAACAAAGATAAATTACCCAAACTGAAGGATTTCGCTCTAAAATTGCACGCGATGTTTGGAAACACGAAATACGTGTGTGAAGTACATTTTCTACGACTGAACAAGCCAAACCTAAAAGCAGAAATCGAATGGCAGACGAAACACTGTGTAATAGTCTCCGACATGCTACCACTAACACTTTTGTATTGAAATAGGAACGACAGTGTAAGAGAAACTTCGACCACAGGCATCTCACTGATAGAGATTTGCAATAAATTAATATTTGCTATTGTGTAGTAATGCCAATGACACACTCGCATATCTTCCCTTTTTTAATTTTAATACTTATGAATCTATTTTTTATATATGGTTTTGTTGCAGGTGGCCCGCAGTTTATCACGTTTTTGTTTTCTAAAATGGCCCGTTACCCAAAGCAGTTGGATCACGCTGCCGTAGGTATCACATTAGAGTACAGGCCTGCTGTTGTGACTTGCGTCAGTATGAAACCGGTTTTAAAAGTCAAGCTCAAATTTGAAACCGGTTTTAAAAGTCAAGCTCAAATTTGTGCTTGATTTCAAATCTCAAATTCGACTTCTGGAAAATACCATTGTCACCGGAAATTAAGTCTGACTTATTACTAGTTTACGATTTCATTTTAAAGCATGTAGTAACACCCAATGTTTTGGAAAATCTTCAATTATGGTTACTCGCATTTAATCTTTGAAAATTTTTTCACACAAGCGGTAAACGATCGCAGCATCCTTCTATTAGTGAGTGGCGTCAACTAACTGTGGATAAAAATTTCCAGGAATAAGAATTGCCTTTCTAAAGTGATAAGCCAATCCTTTCCCTAGTAGGAATGTGTGATATGATTGGCTAATAGTTGTTTCTCTTCTCGATATATTGAGACAATGCGACTGCGAAAATTGCAGTTGGTAAATTGTGACGTAATATAATGACCACCAGCGTGGCGCGAAACAAACCTGATTTTCACTGAATGAATGACTGTGAAGGGTAAGTTATTACGTGTAAGGCAAGGACAGGCTGCAGTGGATGAGCAAAGAATGAGCTGAATTTGTTTACTCGCGTCCGGTACATGTGCACTTAAAGATACCGGTGCCTCATCAATCATTCACCCCGTATCATGTCATTGCAGCGTAGCAATATATAGAAATTTCAAAATTGGTTCGTACAAAGAGAGATGTCATACGTCATAACCAGGGCCATTTTTCATGACCTAAAACTTGATAATATGATTTTATTTTTCAGAAAATATTACTTTATATGACCAAACAAAAATGATTGAGTTAGAACACACAACTACTGTACAAAGTAGCATTACTAGCGAAAATCGGCATCAGAGAGGGTAGCCCCATGGTTTATTGAAGCCCCACTAAAATGAACAGCTCAAAACATAAGCAAAATATATAGTTTGGTTGAAGCAAATTGAAAACATGCATGGACATTGGTTTATTTACATTGGACAGCAAGAACATGCAATCAATTTTGATAGCGCACAAAAATTCTGTGGAGGTCTCTGTCCTTCAAAAGCGGAAGTACGATGTTGTTTTTTTTGCTGTTTGCACCAAACAATAGAAACAATAAAAATGTGCACTGGGTTTAATGTGATAAAGTTCACATGCGAACTGATGTTTTGACCAAGATGAGCTTTTCCAAGGGTTGTTTGATGTAAACAATGTTTATCAGCAATTTAATGCTGTGCAGAGGTATCAGATACCGTATCCACTAAAGATGGTATAAGCTTCTTTTGGATAGGCATACCATACGTCCCGTTTCAGCCGGGACAGTCCCGGTTTAAAGGCCTTGTCCCGGCGTCCCGGTCAGTCATCCAAAACCTCCCGGTTTTGCATTCAATCAACCAGCATAGCCTTAAACGAATATTAGCAGGCTGTGATTGGTCAGTTTAACCAACTTGCTGAAGAGTGATGTGTGATTTTGTTTTGTCTTGTTTCCTTGTGTTGGATCAGGGGTATCAAACACGCGGGCCACATGTGGTCCACGTCGTCATCTCGTGTGAAACACTTCTTCAAAGCAGCTCATTCTGATGAGTCTCCACTCTTAGCAGCGAAAGAAGCTACTTATGCGTATCACGCTGGTATTTACGGAATGTCTTTTAAACCTTCTGATTGCAACCTCCAAGCTAGTTTAAAAAATTTTTGAACTGAAATTCGCCATTGCAAGAACGAAATGTGAATCAGTGATTGTTAAATGCATTGCTCCGATTATTGCTGCTGAACTACGCCAAGAATTAGATAAAGCGAATTTTCATTCCGTTACCATTGATGGTCCAAACAGTAAAGAGCAGGGATGCTGTAGAGCGGAGACATGACGGGGGCATTGCTCTCCTGACCTTTCGTAAGAAGGGCAACGGGGCCGGAGGTGCCTTTTTATAAAAGTATCATTGGTAATTTCATGGTTTATCAATATCGACTTGAAACATATTCATTGCAGCTTTTCGCACACCCAGATACTTCAGAATGGTTTTATATAATTTCTGTTATGAATTTTGAGGTTAACAATGTCGCTGAACAAAAACAAGCATTATTAGTAACGATTTTTTTAAAGTTTTCATGCTTCGCAACTCTTTTAAATCCCCTTGACCTACCACTGTTCCGGCGTCTCTGGAAAAGAGGGTAAAATTGTTCGTTGTGGTTCGCTACTTTGCACCTGATGTCGGTGTGAAAGCAGAACCGTCGCCAGGAAGTCGTCAATAAGGGGGCGTTAGGTTTGTGTAGGTGGGGGGCTTGACATTAAACTTTGACAAAAATTCCACTGATTTATAGTGTTTTATATTTCAATTTGGGGTAATTGGAGCTTTGTTTGGGGGGCTAAGTCCACCAAAGCCCCCTGTGTGAAAGTGAAGCTTTTAGAATTTAAATCGCTTCAGGTGAAACTGTTACAATACTTAGCGAAAATAGCTACATAGTCCAAGATATGAACCACATTTGGCTGGTAAGGCTCGTTTTGAAGCGTCCCGGTTTTCAGTCACGAAAATATGGTATGCATACCTTTGGATCAAATTAATTTTGTAGAAATCGCATATGAGAAGGCGCTTAGCCAACCAAGTGATAACTCAGTAAAATTTGATATTTGCCGTCGCTAACATCGTAACAGGCGTGCAGACCTCTCATATGTTTGTACTTCGGGCAAATGTAGCTGGTTCGTTAGCTTGTTCAAGCACTCCAACGTCAGCGTTATTGGAGGGAAAGGGGAGATGCAGTAATTTATGCCAAACACTTGATGCTGCAGCCTATAATTCCTCGTAAGCTTGCCTGGTAGTGTAGCAAAATTTGGCTCGAATAGCCTTGCAGTTATTGATAACGTACGGAAAACCGCATTTTGAAAATCGCTGACAAGATTTTTTGGGTTAAACCTCAGTTTTTCTACAAACGAGGACTACGATTGACAAGCTTTGTATGCACCAATGTAATACTGCTGCTCTTGCAAAGCGGTTACCTTGACCTGCGCGCCAAATCGATAGTATCAGCTATTTGAGAAGCATTTTTCAGCAATGAGTTGTCTACTATGAAAGTCTTAACAGTACGAGTATAAGGAAAGAGGGCTGTCAGACAGCATGTATAAGGAGAAAACTGACGCTAATGGAATTCACTGAAAATTTTGTGCAATTTATCAGGCAGCAATTTTGGGCCAAACTTGTGTCATACATCCTATCTTTAACGTAAGGAAATCAGGCAATAATCCAGCAGTTAAACTTTGAGGTCATAAACAGGATCACGACAGGTCTGCTGCATGGTTAGTCATGAAGTGCAAAGGAACTGTTTATACAATCTCTCCAGTGAAGCGTTTCTGCACAATGAGTGTACAAGAAAATTTAACCCCGAGGCTACATACTGTATTCTTCAAATTATAGATAAACGCTGGCAAAAGCTTCTGCCGTGGTGGTTATGCAATATTACTCTTGCGAGGAATGACGTTGAATAAAAAGCTACACAGTTGCTTAACTGATCTAGAAATGTTAACTCAAAGAGACTATAAAATAGCAGAGTATCATATGAGAGATATTTCTCTTTGCATGGTTTGTTGTGTACATAAAACAGCCCTTTCTATCTTATTTGTTTGGTAATTTTAGATATTTGATGTGAATGGAACAAATGGAATATTTACAAACGTATTGAAGAGGGTTTCCAGGATTTTTCCAAATCATGTCCGAATACCTAGGTCTATTATTTTAAGCAAAGTAGTGATGTTCAGATGCAGAAGCTCATCGCTTTCGGAATAACTCATGCGTAGTGCTCTTTTGTAGTGCATACAACTGAGAATGCGCCCTTTTAATGAAACTAATTTTAGCTCGGAGTGAAATGACTAGGACAGAGATAAGATCAAACGTATTGCAAAAGACAACTTTCCTTCTGTTGTTTTTCAAACGTCTTGTTGTTGTGAGGGGAAAATGCAAGA
>Ga0210059_1004411_pt1 | contig 22690 bp, 7 predicted proteins | sample Ectturendosymbi2_FD_188042 | JGI IMG/M metagenome (GOLD analysis project Ga0210059, IMG submission 188042) | Ecteinascidia turbinata endosymbiont from Florida, USA - Sample 2 (SPAdes) (version 2) | ecosystem: Host-associated > Tunicates > Ascidians > Unclassified | place: Key West, Florida...
ATATTCGTCCTTAATTGGTGCCAATGCATTCATGATCTTACTACACAAATAAAGAAATAGTAGATCCAATAACCTTGCTTTGGTGTGATTAAAATCAGTAAAAATCTAGCTGCACAGCTGTGCGTGTGGCAGGCTACGAAGGACCCAAGGTAAAATAGGGGTCTTGTTTATATAGCGGGCTCTCAAAAAACATATGAAGCACTTGGCGTGTTCTATTCAAAATGGAGCGCATCTACGAAAACCAAACACGCTTGACTCAATATGCTCGTAAGCAACTTCAAACAAATTTTCTCATAAAGCCCTGCACATGGTCTATTAGGTGCGATTCCGATTTTTCGTAACCAAAGGCACAAAACCGGTACTGTGAATGTATCAGAGCTGCGTGGCGGCCTGGAAATGGCGCCACATGATGTTGGCACTAGTGCGATTTGCATGAATGGTCTGGCGCTACTGCTGCTTTCTTCACAATGAAGCTGCAAGAAGTTTCTGCGGCTGTGTATGTGGCACTGAGTGCAAAAAAGAGCTTTTCGCTCTGATATCAGTCTTGGTATTGGACTGCTCAACTAATACTGATGACGATTTTTCATGTAGTGACTGTACCCCTCGTAGAAACTATCATATGCGGTTTTTGAAACTGTGTAAAAGCTTGTACTTTTCATTTTCTAGCAGAAACGACGTTGACGCCAACTGACTTGCAAACAGCTAGCTCATTAATGGTTGTATTTTACGGAGTACAAACAGATTCCGTATCAGCCCAGGTTTAGAAAGAATTTGCCTTTATTTCACCTTCAAGCATTCACTGATAATTTATACAAGGAAATAGTAATTGCCACAGAAATGTTGTCAAGAAGCCATAAGAACCGAATGTTGCAGGATTACTAAAGGGCATTTTCCATCTGACAACTAGTCATATTCTGCATTTGCCAATTCAAGTTTTATTCTTAATTTCTGGCTAGCAGTGACGACATGTATTCTGGGGTTCAGGTCGTCACAACGTCAAAACAGTTCCGAACAAGAAGCACAATCTTTTGCGGTCGACAGTCTGGCGGGCAATTGCGCAGCACTGCCATAAATTTTAACAGAGTTTCTTGCGAAACACGGAATTTACATATTTGTTAAGTATGTCATATGCTAAATAAATCTAAGAAATAAAGCTCTTTTTTCAAATCGCCGACATTCAAAATTAACTTTCGCGAAGAAAAAATCATGCAGCACTGTGGACCCTTACTTTTAAATTTGTTGGTGGAAGATTCGATTTCCCTTCCATGTAAGTTTTCAACGACTCCACCCATTGTCTAGTTTCTGGCGTTAACAGGTGACTTTCAGCGTTTATAAAGCTTCTTGGACTGAATGCAACCGTTGTTTGATGCTCTGCATAAAAGCAATAAACACACCGCTCCATTTCTTAAAAAAGTCCTACAACAACAGAATCTGCTGTACAATGCAAAGCGATTGTTAAGCTAAAAAAGCAGAAAGTAATTGAGAACATGGATGTGTGCACCACAACTGTTGTGAAATCAGGCCCGAACTATCAGGATAAGAGCAAACGCTTTTTCCGGTTGTTGCAAAAACCCTAAGGCTAACATTCATTTGTTTGGGTTGCTGCTAAATTTATACCATTTACTAATACCAATATTGAAACGCGCGAAAGCTGTGAAACTATAAGAGCGTGATGACGATGAAAAAAGTTAAATTTAGCGTCTAATCTTGAACGCCAGCACCGAAGTGCTCATGGGGCAACATTACAATTTCCACTACGCGAAATTGTTGCTGCTTCGTAAACAAAGCTGCTATTTTTTCTTCGAGAAAATGTCCGTATCATACGCATGCCAATGCGAATTCAAGCAAACTGCTTACATTTTTTTAATTTTAGTGAGTGCAATTCGCTATTTTAGGACCTGTATTTGGTAATCACAGAATGTTGAAAAAGAACAATTGACGAACTATACAAGAAAGAAATTTGGGAATTAATAAATTTGGCAAAATTTTCAAAGTACAAGACTAAGAATATTCACAGAGGCCCTAACTTTATCTGAAGCACAAAAATTGCTGGTGCTGAGTGTACACCAACTCGTTTTGTTTGTTGAAAACAAAATGTTACATATAAAATTTGCTGAGGTGTTTATTCCGCCTATCAAAGCTTTAGGGCTTTACATTCTGTGAGTTTGGGGAACCGTTCTTTACATAATCGTTTAAGCACATCAAGAATCTTATGGAAAAAGTTTTAAATCTTCACTTCCCATCAGTGCATAACCACTAATTCAAGAAAAATTTGATATTACGTAAGTTGAAAATTTGTCAATAACTTGTTAAAGCTTTCGCACAAAGGAAGAACAAGAGTGCAATTAACCTTAGTTAAATGAACATTGGACAAATATCACAAAGTTTGAAATTGATCTTGTAGTTCCTTCTAAGCTACCAGTTTGTTTGATTTCTTGTGAGAAATAGCGCTACCACAGTAAACATAATAAAGGGATAATTAGTTCTGCATAAATTTTTATGCGCAGAATGTATGGTAAAATGTATGCCATACCACTTGGAGAGAAATTGAAAAGATAATGAATTTACCGTAGACAATTTTGTCATTTCTGGTTTGTATATTTTTTACATTTTTATGAAAAGGCCAGCACACGCAGCTGAAAAACTCCTGTATCCACGTTGGAGAACATACATTTAAATATCCTTGGAAATATCTATTGCCAACAGACTTCATGTTTTCCTGGATTCAGAAAGCATTCTCAAAAATGCAAATATCAATTTTTAAAACATTTCGAATACAATAAGCTACAGCCAACACGTCACACAAAGTTACCCTAAATTGAAAAAATTATTTTCAATATTTTTATTTTTACTTCTTTTTAACCACCCTGATAAATGTAGTTTTATCTGAACTTTATGGAATCTGTTGTACGTTGGCATGCTTTTCATCCTTGATGTTTCTGCACCTGTTTCAAAATTTGTTTGCTTGTTTAGGCACATGGATATGTTTTTGCTGGTTGCATTGTTTGCTGAAAAAGTACATTTTCTTAGAGTAAGTTTGGAAGATTTAATGAGATTGTGCAATCTTTCTGATCTGTAACGCACGTGTTATCTAACAATAACATCCTTATGTGTACCCAAAAACCAGAAAATGATTTTTTGTGCTCTATGGTTTCCAAATATGTTTTGATATTTTCATATCTACGCCACGGTATTACTGCACTTAGAAGTATTGTCATGGCACAGAACTACAATAATAAAAACTTAAAGTACTCAATGAGCAATGAATGCATTGTACAGAAAAAAATATTCTGGAACTTAAGCTCAAGTTTAAGTGATGGGAGTTTTATCAGTCATGTTCAAAACGTGTTTGAATCAAGCTCAAAGTCGACTTGAGAAAAAACACTACATCTTTTCTGGTCAATACGATCGAAGCTGGAGGCAACTAACGTTGTCAAAGTAAATGCGGTTTTCTCTTTTGGGCGTAAATCTGATACGTAGAAAAACGGTTTCAACACCTCAAAACGTATTTGAATTTTGTTAAAACTATTTGTTGGTAAATAGTTTGGTAGCTTTGGTAAAAGTGAAATTGCAAAAAATTTGGCTAAAAAGCACCTATAATCAAGTGATTTTCATAAAAGTAAATTCATACAAGCAGATAGCCCATATTCTGGTGTAATGCAAAATCTTGAGAGACACAAAAATTTTAACAATCTTTATGTTGTTACCTGTGCAGTACTTCGTCCTAAGATATACGCAAGATGTCTGAGGGGCAACAAGATCCATCCTGTGGTATAGAAAAGGGGTTTGTGGATCCAGATTCGGTACCAAATTTCGTTGGGATCCAGTGGGAATCACAACACAAACTCGAAATGGCGTATCGGGTATCTGTAGCAACACGACCGAAAAACTTGTGGTTTATGGTCTGTAATTTACATCATCACAGTATGGCAAATCTCATTTTAACCTACATTTTTCCAGTAGTAGGTTGAAGGAACTCCAACTACTTTAATGCCATATCTGGTGGCAACACCGTCTGCTAACACACGGGTTGCATTGAAAGTTTTTGATCCTTCTGTTCCTCTAAAGTTGAAAAAGGTCTATAGAATTAGCTAAACTGTAGTTATTTAACCGACAGATTTGCATAAATTTAATAAAGATAGTTCGATTTTTGCTTGAAAGTTGTCCTTCGTACGCAAAAAAGCTGAATAAGCGAAAAAGCTTTCTAGCACAGAGACAAAAAGAGAATAATAAATAAATTAAATAAATTGCAACAGGCATTTCCGCTTTGCGTAGCTACAATTTTCAAACACTTACTTTTTAATCATTTCCAAGATTTCAGCAAATTCGGGATCTCTCTCAAATGTTGTTATTTTCACAATGAGAGAATCAGCATCGTTGATGAAAGGAAATAAGGGATGATTAATCACAAAACCTGTGTGGACCAACTTTGGGTGTTTCCAGGCACAATGTCGTAAATACACATAGCCAAACAAATATTCCAACAAAAAGACAACAGAAAAAGAGCATTTTGTGAGAAACCGATAAAACTACAATGCGTTTAAATTAGTCTAAAATGGTATTGAGTAAATCTGGACATAGCAATGTGTTGCTGAAGTTTATTGCAGAACGCGCTTAAATAGTTTTTTCCAAAAGAATGTAAAACTTTACCTTGTTCATCGACGACGAAGGAATACGAGAACTCGGATGGTCGGAAAAATGTTGATTCTTCGAGCAATTCATTCAAGGTCATGTCGACCGCAACAACTCCAGCGAATTGTGACGCTTGAATGACTGCCTTGGCAGCAGTTATAACCACTCCTGCAACCAGGGGCGTAACGAGGTTAGATGGCGCCCGGGGCAAGAAGCAAGTTTGACGCCCCCATGTGTAAACCTGAGGTCTTTCGGAAGCAGATGTACTATATTGAAGAAATTGCTTGTGATATTGTCGGGACTTTTCGGTCCCCCGCAGTCATTCGGCGCCCCGCACAGTGATTCGGCGCCCGGGAAATTGTGCCCCCCTCGTTACGCCCCTGCTTGTAACGTAACTATTAATAAACAAGTGTTTGCCAATGCACAGCAATCAATCATTGTTTAAAAATCGTGGTTCTTGTAGCGTTATTCCGTGTAAAGATCTAGAAGATCCATGAGAGTTACAGACTACTTCAGCGACGACCAGGATCACAACCAGCTGATATTTTCGGGGTTGTTGTACCTAACAAATGAACATGCATTTGAAAAATTTTGAGGGTGAATTGGCCAGTTGCCCGCCTGGGTGCGGGCATGGCGATGATATTCGAAATTTAATATCATGAATTATTTAACTTGTACGCTTGATCTAATGTAAAGCTTTGTCAGCTATTACTTCCCAACCTCTATGCGACTTTTTACATTTGTCAAAGTAGTCAAAAGTCTACAGATCGCCGACTGCGCATCGGATTTATTCATGCACTCATAGTATCATAGATTTTACATGATAACTAGGTTGTCACCAGGGCCGGAGCAAACCATTCAAGCTCCCTAGGCAAGATCGGTTTTCAGCGTTCCATGTGTTTGCTTATTAAAACCTCATCGGTTTTCCAAGGACCGCAAAAGCCGATATGTCAGCTTTTCGGCGCGTTTTTTGCGATAACTTGAGAAACATTGCAAGCAACATCGATAAATAAGCCACTGTAAGAAAGGTTTTCGAGCGATCATTTTGATCAGCACCCAGAAACATATGTTTATATTTGAAACTTTTGAGAAAACGCGATTCTTTTATTGATTTGTCAGCAATAGTTGGGATCGCCCCCTAAAACTTACGGAAGTAACTTTGTTCACCATGATTTTGAAAAATTCGGAAAACAGCATTCACGATATAAGGTCATTTTGTCGTCCATTGTTTTGTCGCAAAAGTATTGTGAAGTGCACTTCATCTCTCTTACAGTAGTGAACTCGCAATGAGACTTGACTACCAAATATTACTGAAATCCCCCCCCTAATGTTACTGGCTGGAACCGGCCCTGATTCTGTCAGTAATTTATATTGGAAATCGCCATAACTTTTCTTTTTATTTTTACTCAAAAATTAGTAGGCTGTTGTAAAACGTGAATGTCAACATGTTCTGCGAGTTTCATATTTTTTTGGTATGTGGAACTGGAGATACGGGCCTTCGACGGAAAAAAATGACAAAAACACCCCATAAAAATAGACTTCCCCCATTGACCCCCAACAAGACATACTGAGTTTTTTTGCCCACATTTTTTAATATGTTAAAATATGACTGATTTTTTTATGCAGAACAAATTTTTCTACCATCTTTTTCTCTCTGCGCAGGTCGTGGAATAAAAACACTGTTGTTTGGCTACTGCCAAATCGGGTTTATCACGGCCTAACATCACAAATAGACCTTTAGGAAATCAAAAGATGTGCCGTCAAAAAAACGTTCTTGCAATGTCTTACATGTTGACGTAGCTTCAGTGGTTCGCGAGTTATCGCAAAAATCGCGACGAAAAGCCAATATATCCGCTCCTGCGGTCCCTGAAGGGTCAATCAATAGCAACACGACTTTTCTGCAAATTTGCCTACCGACTGTATTTGGTAAACGTGTATTGCCTTTGCACATCTTAAAATTGCCAAATAAATTTCCTCTGCACATCTTGAAATTACTGGGCGTCCTGGGCAAGATCCATCAAGTGTCCTAAGTCCGCTCCAGGGCGTATAGATAAGGACGATGTTTTTGCATCACGCTAAGTTTTAAATGAATACCGAGTTCATTTGAACGCGAAGTTCATCAATATATTATCTACACAAGTTTCAGGCGTTGCAGCATTGATATAATCAAAAAATCTAGCACAGGTCTCAAAACTTTGTTACAGGCCCCTTGTTACAATCTAGTATTGTAACAACCGACAAATTTCCACATGCACAACAAACCTCTGACGTTCGCGAACGCCACCATGTTGGTTGTGGTGCGTACCGGTTGGATTCGGTTTGGTTAAAAAAGGTGATGCGTCCAATAATCGGAACTTGACTGGTTAATTAGACTACTAACGCCTGTAATGCTGACTGGCGTTTCCAAACGACTATATTGAATGGCTGAAACATGATTTAGTGAAGGTTCCGACATAAATCAACTCCATTAAAAGCGGAGCAGCCATAAAAAATCAAGAAATGAAAAGAGCAGAGATGGTTACTTTAAAAGTTCGCAGGGAATTTAATCAAGTATGTCCTGCAGGGCACGTTTTGCTATATGGCACTGACAGCACGCCTTTAATAGACTTGTCAGTACCCTAGAAAGATAAAAAACATTCCAGCACCCACCCTTCTTTCACAAAGATCCTTATTCTACATATCATCACGTTGCTCCTTACGGAAATAAGAAGGGGATTTGTTGTACATTAAGAAAGTACATTTCATGAATAAATCTTATACCAAATTGCTACATAGCTTTACCTAGCACATGTGAACTTGAAATTAATAGGAAAAACATTAACCCTTTTGCAACAAACCTGAAATAGTGTAGTACCTCTGTCTTCTCATTAATTGCGTGAACGTGTGTTCCATTCCCTTTCATCATGTTCATTTATTTTTACTTGGCATACGTTCATCACTTTCTGAACCACGCAAGTGTTATTTTTGGTCCTTTTTTGGCGCCCCCTTAGGCCCAGCCTCCTAGGCAGCCGACTAGTTCGTCTAATGGTAGCACCGGCACGGGTTGTCACATGAAATTTTCAGAAAAAAAAATTTTATACACTACTTCCGTTTTGCTTTCATAAGGTTAGGTTGAGATTAATGAGTTGGAATTGAGACTGGGTTGGGATTGGTCTATTTGCCAAATTTCAAGTCCAGATTCGAGAGATAGGAACATTATCTCTTGATCGTATTCAATAACGTAGTCAGAGGAGTGAAGAGAAGCACAAGAAAGCCTTCAATCATTTTATGGTGAGGGAAGGAGTTCTCTCACTTTTTGTTAAATCACCGTAATGTTGGTGCTGATGCTGTCGTTTTTGCGAAATATGTTCATCAAAAAAATGCTGGAACACCAAGACTGTTTCAATGCATGGGACTTTTATTATAGAGCCTGCAACATCTTTTTGGGGACTTAACTAGTGTATTTTCTCATTATCTTGTACAAAGGTGGTTACATGTCCTAATGTAATTAGCCTTTTCTGTTGTTTTTGGTTTTTCGACCATCTGCATTATTGTGTACCTGATGTTTATTTCAGACTTGCGAGATGTGGAGGTACAATCAAAGATGTTTTAAACCCTAAGAAGTTTTAACTCTCGCAAGTTGACGCTCCTGAAAATCATTCAAGAAATTACTATAGTTGCTGAAGGTTGAAAGTCATTCAGAGACTGGCGATTATCCTCCTTAAAGCTGCAAAACTGTGAAAAACTGGGCAAAAAATTGAAAAATAGGTCAAAATGAACAAATGAAGTGGGAAAAATGTTTTTCTAACTGTATAGAGTGATCTAAAAAGTTAAGGAAATAAATGAAATTTTGAAAGTTTAACAAAAGTTTGATGATAACCTCTTCTTAGTCATTCGATCTCTGTCATGAAAAATACTGCAAAATGCTGAACTAGAAATGTGTTACATTTCAAAAGTAATTTTGCGCCCCCTATGGCTAAAGACATTACTCTAATAGTAATTTGACAGAGAGTCACCAAACAGAAATCCTTATCCAAAGAGGCAATTTCACCAGTCTTGAATGATTTCTTTTGAAAATCAAAGCAAAAGGTTCTTCCTGTGACTTAAAGATCATCTGGTTCCGATTAAAAAAGACAACAAAATTGCCTCTAAACCAAAGTGCACCAAGTGAACCACTTTTTACCATAAAAAGAATGTTAATAAGTCAATCTTTTCATACCCACATACAAAAACACAAACTTGAGGTTTAGCTATGCTCAAAAATTGTCAAGTCTCCAAGCTATTGGTAGGGCTTACCTAAGCCCCACAAATCGGAGTATGGCACGGTCCACAACGTTTGAGGAGTGGTAGAAATGTCAGAAAAAAAATCGTAGAATTTTGTCAATTGATTTCGCACTTTTGTGGAGTCTGGAATCTGCTGATAAACTCCCTTCTGAAAAAATATGTTTTGGTTAAACGTGTCGTGTCTTTTTAGTGTGCACAGCAATACATAAAACGATTGAACAACAACATTTCACTGCGTTTATGACTAACATATCAGCTTGATGCATTGAAGAGAACAACAGTTAAATATCAAAAAATATCAACGAACAGCCTCGTGTTGTCATTACTAACGACTTGAACAGCAAAACTAGCAGTTAACAGCGCTGTAGTTAAATTAAAGTCAGTGTGCATAGGATGGTTGAAATTAATACGTTGTATGTAATCACGAAATCATTGAATAGTGTTTACTACATGCCTTATTAAGAGATACCCATAAAATAGTTGAGGCATTGCACAGTAAATCATACTATTTGGGCAAGGATTGCTGTTCTTTATTTTGAACTGAACACACCCCACAACGAAGTATTAAAATTACTTTTTACCTTCGGAGGCAGGTTGGTTGCGTTTGCACAATCAGACTTTTGCTTGGCGATGTCGCGAAGAAGTGAATAATCTGAAGGATAAATTTCAACCGGTATATGAATGAAACCTTAACATGCATCAACTATTTTAAGATGCAAGGCCAGCGGTTACATATGTGGGAGAAGGGCTTCTGCGGTCCACTCTCACTCCTTCGTTTGTTCAAGGAGGTTGCCGGTAAATGAAAAGAGCTATTATGAAACAGTCCCGAAAAGTTTAGGAAAAAATATACCTTTCCGATACATAACATGTTTTTTTGCAGTTTACAATCTTTTAACGCTTTCCTATTCTTTGAAGTTCGGGTATGGAATCATGTTTTTCAGAGTTTTCTTGTAAAGCACCATGCAAACAGCTGTCCAAAGTTGGTGTAATTTTATTGTTACCGCAGCAGTCCTTCGTCGCTTATTTCGAGGCTTTTGTTGGTTTGTTTCTGTGCGAGTTTTGTTTAAAGTAGGTTGCTCTCAGGTTTATTTTGGTTGATGAAGAATTTTCTATATATTAAAAGTCAACTCAGAGTTTTCAGTATGGGTGCCACAAAACTGACGAAAGGTTTCAACAAGCAAAATGCAAACACGCTTTGAACGGTTTTTCTGTATTTGTAATGAAAAACGTGCAACTTCAACAAAAGGGAAGTGCAATCTTAACAGTCTTGAAGTTGGTTCTCTGTAAGCTTTTATAACTTTGGTAATGACGTGGGCCCGTTGTCACGTCAGATTTGGTCGGTCTGGGTCTACCCAAATGCAGTTTCTAACGTGCCCATACAAAACAAAATATAATTGATCATTGTGCTTTAATGAACTTTTCTCTGATGGGGTTGAGACTCTCTGTAATCTGTAATGCACATACAGCTTTTTGAAGACGTATACGTAGGACTTGAGTTGTATGGCAATAGATTGTTCCTGCTAGGAAACTGAGCAAAGCGGTATCCTTTTTCCAGATACAGTATAACCAATTATGTGTGTTTATTTTGAGCTGCAGCTAAGACTAAATGCTATCGAAAACGAATTTAGAAAAGTTTTACGTATTTCTCAGTATAATGCTGTCCTCGCAAAAGATCCCCCAACTCACTTCAACAGCAAACTACCCAGAATGTCACAGGCACTAATTTTAAACTATGGCTTGCGTGTGTCATACCAACTGACAACCCTGGAAAGCTTCTTGTTTACACAGTTTCCTTTTTTTCATTGGTTGCCTGTAAAATCTTGTAGGCAATAGGCATCACGTGCATGCTTGAAACAGGTATGATTACGCTTCCTGGAGGTGTATCTTTGTTTTCAGATGAAAACGGTTCAATTTTAAGCAAATTAACCGTATATTCACTTTCAAGAAAACCTCCTCCACTCAATCCGCCAAGAAATGTCTTGTCATACCTCCATTTGTTCCGACACCAAATGTCATCATTACAACTGAGTTGTTCAGAGCTGCATTGCGTTCGTGAATGAGTTTGAAGATATCTGCGCAGTTGGAAACTGAGGATCCACCAGATAAAATAACGATAATATTGTCTGCAAAAAATATAAGGCATTATGTAAACTTAACATGGTAGAATGAACAAAAGAGCACAATGAGATAGAACAAGCTGAATAGCCTGATTATAAGTAGTATAGAGCATGAACGTCTATGCAAAATGGATAGTACCAATATAATAAACAAATTATTATGGCAAAATCTAGAAAATGCAATCTTAAGCTCTTGGTTTGCTGCATTTGACAATCGACTTCCAGATTTACACTTACACTCCACTTTCTGGACATAGCAATGATTAAATATGTTGATGCGTCTGCAGGAAGCATTATTTACTGTCTCTGTACTGTACTTGTGAGCTGTACAGTATTCCTTCTTGGTAAAATGATACGTATATACGTTTTCGGTAAAAAAAGATATAGCCCATAATGTCCATCAGTTGCTAATTAGTACCAGGTTTTTCGCACTTACGAAATTCAGTATGAATAATGGTAGTCACATGGACGCCCACAGAATTTATGATTTAACAATTGTTCACTTTGTTTAGGAGTATTTTTAAATTAGGACCCCGCGCTGTTAATATGCTACAGGCCCCGCGCGACCTTTAATCCGGCACTGAGTGGGTCCCGGGAGGATGAAAGAAGTCACGCTAAGTTTTTCTGTAATCAAGACCAAAATTACTGGTGTATCAGCTACTGTAGTTGCCAGTATCACAATTAATATATTTCTAAATATTTGGCATGGTAGTTGTTTCATGTGTATTCAAATTGCTATAGAAACAAGCTATACAAGCTTCAACGAGAAATCCTGAAACTAGGGGTCCGGTATCGGTTTTCGTACCCACAGGTAAAGTTCCTCTCAAAGGCCCTGCCCATGTCTGTGATTTGCTGTCGGATTTACATTCACGTAACCCCGGTGAACACTAACGTCTTCACATAAAAGTGTGAAGTAATCGACAGCGCCTGTGCCGGTGGACAACTGATCCCTTACAATTTTTGCACGTTGACAAAAAAAACAGTCTTAACAACATTTTGTCTATCAGATTTCCTGTGTTCAAGGAGAAAAAGTCGGACACGATCTATCATCCGCCCATGAAATGGCATCTTCCTGTAACGGTGGATGATAGATCGCAGATAACCTGATTATGCAAAATGCTGGTGGAACACGGCTTCACTAAATGATGACACAGTGAACTTTAGGTGGAAATGTTGTTTTGAGGGTCATAAGGTAGAAGGGATCAAAACGTCCTCCGTCCATTCCCGTTGAGAAAAGAAAAATGAGAGCACAATCAATAGCTTCTCCTTTCCAGGTATAGCGATTGCTGTATTTTTACTCATGCAGTAGACTCAATGCAAGTATGCAAGGTAGAGGTGGCACGGGCCAGCACTTTTGCAGCCCAGCCCGCCCGGAGCTAGCAAGAAACTGCCCGGCCTAGCCCGTTTATTCTAGACTATAACTTATTTTCTGGCCAGACCGGCCCGTGGCCCGTAATATAAAGTAACCTCAAATGCAAGTAACAAGTTTTCAGTTCATTGTCCTTTGGACACTAAAACCATGTAGTCTTAAGGCAGAGTAGCTATAGGTCTGCCAGAGGACCTTAACGTTTGAAAACTTATTCATCCGTCGCTTGTAACGTGACACTAATTCATGACAAGTGTGAACTAGACTGCTCTACACTTGCTAGTAACGTGCTAAACCTAAACCAGGGGTCACAACATGATGCCTGCAGGAACCAGGTCACCCGTACGGACCATTTGGGTCGCCCGTGGGCCTGTTCTGACAACAGCATAAACATGATCAGTATCTTCACATTGATAAATATCTTTAATTTTTAATATGAATGATAACAAAATATGAAAACAAATTGTGCAAATTTTTATTTCAAAAGTCTGTGTATCGAACTGGTATCCCTTCGCATGAATCTGTACCAAGAAATAGCTTTGAGTTTTAAAAATTTTAGTAGACCCTGCCCTAAACCCTTAACCTAAGCCTAACCCTTAATCCTAAACCAAGGGTTAACAATCTGGGGTACATTTGGTTGGGGAGCGCGGGGCCCTAGGCCAGGGGTGGGCAACCCCTGGCACGCGTGCCGAACTTGGCACGTTAACACTTCTATTCGACACGTGAGCGAGGCCTCGGAAACGAGATCCGCCCCCCTTCAAAGTGTCCGTTTCTTTAATTTCGTTTGTTAACAATCCGTTATTTAATTTAACCCTTATGCGCTTTTGATGCCATATGGCTACAAACAGAGCCGTATCAGCCGCGCTCCATACCCCCCAATTAAGGAGGGGGCATGCTGTCACAGGGGCCCTAGGCCATCTCAATTCAGGGAGCGTGGGGCCCTAGACCATCTCAGTTTTTTGGGGCCACACGCAGGTGTGACCTACTTTGCCGTTTGTCCGAAAAACGGGCATTCGGGGACAATACTCCTTCAAATTTTGCTGTGCCCAGAAAATTTTTTAATAAAACATATACTAAAGAAATCTTGCTCCCTAAAAATGTATTTTGTCGCCCCAAACCTTAAGACCTGGCTACGGGCCTGCCCCTTTAGCGAACCGGCTTCAAACATAGCTTCGCTAGAGAGAATCAGTTTATACGGTTCACGCCACGCCTAAGTGCAGCCAGCAATCACGCAGCACAGCTACAGTTCCACTTGAACTTGTGCACACGTGAATAACGAACTAGGCCAGTGATTTTCAGCCTGAGGCCACAACCCCCGCGCAGGTCGTTTGCATTTTTTTTAGAGGGTTGAGAGAGTTTCTGATAAAATATTCATAAATAACTACTTTATTTCATGTTTCGTATACGGAAGCGTTTGTTGTCGTAGTCACAGTAATAGGATAATATGGCAAAAATGATAGCCTACTTTTTCATTCAAAATTGTTTTAGGTGTGATTATGACCATTACAAAGTTATGACTGTGATTATGACCATTGCAGTACTGTTGCGTCTGACAAGACACGAATAACTTTGTAACGTAACAATGTGCTGTGTTTGTAAATTAGATGTCTGCATGCGGTAGCTAACTTGGGGGTTCTAGTTTTTAATGAGTTGTGCTGTGAAGGGATTTGTATACGGCACAGGTTTCTCTCACTGATGCTGCCATGTGCATGAATTTAAAAAAAATTAGTCTTTGTTTAACATTGGTCAATGTGATTTTCTATTGTGCAAAGACAACTGCATTACATATGCCTGACTGGAAATTTTCGGAAAGGGGTCGTCAGGTTAAATTGGGTTGTAAAATGGGTCGCTACCCGCTACATGGAAAAGGTTGAAAACTACTGAATTAGGTGAAAACGCAAACAGTAAAACTGCAATGATTTTTCTGGAAGATCCCGACAAATTCTTTCTCAAGTTCCACGTTCAGTTAACACCTCATTACGCGGCTGGTAAAAAGGCTGAGGCCACGACACGAGGTTTTACGGTAAAGTTTCACGGACATTTGTGACATAATAGAGAGGCAAAAAGTCTGCAAGAGGGGGGAAACATTCTACAGCGCCCTCAAAATTCTATCTTTTGTAGTGCCGACTTTGGTTCTACGATTGTCATAGTTCAACAGAAATTAAAGCCTTTCCTGTATTCTTCAGAACTCCGATGAATACAGTATTGTCAATTGTCATTCTTCTATTGCATAGCAAAGAATACGATCGTATTGTTACGGTACTGATAAGAGTCTATCTTAACCAGTGTTTCTCTACAACGGTTCTGAGAACCACACCCTTTGTGTGGCTCTCAGCAGCCTAAGACCTCTGATGGTTTGTGGAACAGAATTCGTTCCGCATAAAAACAGACGTGTCAATTTACTTGTGCTAAAGTTAAATATTTATTTGTTTTTAGCTCTCTAACAAAATCTTTGGGCTGGTTTTGTTTCCCTTCAGCAAAAAGGTTGAGAACCACTGATGTAGACGTTAACATTTCCGCTCGTTTCAAAGTAAATTGTAAAGTTATGCCTCTGCGCGGTTTCGCAGACTTTAAGTTAATACTGAGTCGTCAGAGGAAGGACTTGTGTGGGGCCCTAGGCCCCTTTATCTTCAGGAATTGATCTGTCCTTACCGCCCCACACGCTCATTGCGTTCTGAAAGCAAAAACCTTCTCTATGTTCCAGCCTTCCGCACAGCCATTTACGGCAACAGGTTGTTCACCGCAGAAACCGCAATCCTCTGGAACGGCCTGCAGCAAGAAGTGCGAGATGCTGAGAACCTCTCCTCGTTTAAAAGACTGCTCAAAACTCACTTTTTTAATTCTGCCTTTCCTCAAAATTGTCGTTCAGAATGTTCTTAGTGTATTTTAACGTATTTTAGAATTTGCTTTGCGTGTCACTTTCGCAGTATCATTGTTCAGCGCCTTAGAGCGACATGTCGGATTTCGGCGCTTCATAAATGCATGAATTATTATTATTAAATGTTCTATATTGACAAATCATGATCTTTCAAACGTTGCAAAGCCTTCAGATTTTGAATCGGTCTTTTTCCGATTTTTACCTTTGCATCATAAATCTTGGGTATGACCGAAAGAGTGCTAACTCAAGTAAACGTGGCAGAGATGTGATCACGGCGTGACACTTTGCGACAAAGTGCAAAAAATTTTAAAGCCCTGTATGTCAAGCCACTTCTTCCCCGAATAGAGTTCAGCTATGATGTTTCGGCTACGTGACAAGAATTCCCCAGGAAAGATTGGTTAGGAAGAAGTCGGCCAAGGACCAGGTTCCGTGACAACATCTTCCACCTGGCTATATTCTCTTTTCGTGTGGAAACAGCAGAACTATCGCAAGTTGCTGAAAACCGTGAGGTATTCTAAACCTTTTAGGGCTGCTGCCTCGTGGCCTTCCCGAGAAGAGACATCAGTGCGAAAAGTGGATGAGGTATTATGATTTTGAGATCACTTATGACATGGCAAAATCGTTCAAATTAGTCAGTCTCTATGCAATAATATGAAGGAGATAATGCTGACTTTTTCATTTTGGGAGAATTTGTGGGTAATTATCTCACTGTTACGAATCTCCACTTTAAAGATGTTTTACATATATCAGCAGTTTGCGTCCCAATCTGAAAGAATCTAGTCATTAGAAACGCAAATAAACTGCAGTATCCTGCCACAGTTTTTGTATTGCCTGTAGTGAAGCCTATATTTTATCAGTTCAGAACGAAAGTTGCTTTTTATATGCTGCTCCAGCATCTGGTGCTGACCATCTGTTGTTATTCTTAATGACCCAAACGTAAGCAAAAAGCTCCTTCCCTGTAAGTTTATGTCGATATTATAATATGCTCGAATGAATATCTCATCAAAAGATTCCCAAATTGAATGATTAGTGTTAGTGTTTTCAGTAAAGCGCAAACGGTATCATACATCAATACGAACTGATCGGGTAAAGACTATTCACAAATTCTGCAAAAATTTCGAGTCTAAAGTTTGTGTCGTGTATCTCAAAGTCACTCGTGGTGGAATAGAAACACACAACACAACCAGCTGTTGTTGAACTGCTTGTCCAAATTCTACTGTTGGCCAGAAAAAGGATATCTGTGGGTTTACTGCGCTCTTCAACCGATTCCGAAATAATTTGTTGCTTTCAATGCCTGGATCTCAATGCATACTATTGATGATGAATCCGACTAATCGTGCATTGACATCTTGAAGCTCAACACAAAAATCATATGCCACACAGAGCAATTCGAATCGCTTACAGTGTTAAGGCAGTGTTTCTCAACTTTTTTATGTGGTTCAGATCAGTGCTCTTCAACCTTTTTGTCAACGTGGAATACCTGATATACTTTCACGTTTGTCATGGAACCCCCATTAACAAAAATTAAAAAACACGAATTGCTTGTAAGAAAATCAAATATTTCGTTATTGGACACTTCAACAAAGAAACAGTTATTACACAAGTTAAAAAATTTTAATGACTCGGTTGTTCTTACATTTCTGGAATGTATCTGATACATTCAGAATTTGGCAAAAAGAACCCGTATCTCAGATATGTGTCGCTCATTTTCTAACTTTTGCAATTGAATTACGTTTGGTCAGCTTCGGATTAGGTTCCTATTTTACATTTGAACTAGTGTATATTACTCATTACCGTCCACACCTTCGCTGTTGTTATTATTTCACTTCACATAAGAAAATATCCTATTATGCTTCATCTGGCTTGACTAAATTGTATAATGTTGGGTTTCACACTGTTTTTACTTCATTCCCACAAAGGCTGAACAGCAGCTGTAGTCCGTTGTCTACTCTCTAGCGGTGCTGGCACAGGCTTCTCTGCAAAAATCAGTAGATTCACAAAAAAATTCACTTGATCTGAAAAAATTCACTAGATTCAAAACTTTTGCTTCAAAGATTGCAGTTGCTTGAAATGATTTAATTATTTACTTTATCGCCCAAAAACCTTTACATCATTTGTACGATTGTTGAAATAGATCATGATAAAGCCTGGAAAATTTCATACCAACAATATTTAGGCTTTTTTCAAGAGATGAAAACGACACCACTTACTTAAGGAGTATTTTGGATCAGTCCACCTAACATCTCTTAACATTTAGTAAATTATTTCTACTGCAGTGTTTCCGCAAAGAAATGAAAATAACGTCATGGCCTTCATTGCACTGATTGCAGCAACAGACAGCACGGAAGTGAAATCAATAAGAAATCCAAATTAGAAACACTTATTCGTTATGCTGGTGCATAATATCTTCGAACAACGATTAACGAAAACCAATTGTTTTTGGCACTAAAAAGGGCTGAAAATTGGGAAAAAACAACCGATCGTATTGAAATACATTTTTGCAAAAAATCACTAGATTGCAGTGAAAATCACTAGATCACTATGTTAGTCCAAAAATCACGTGGTCTAGTGAAAAATCACTGGGTGTGGCACCAGAGCTCTCTCTAGTAGAGTAGTAGAGAGTCTCTACTACTCCGATCTGTAGGCTACTGTAAACTGTATATCAGAAACATCGCATAACTGTGATACAACAGTAACGTACTTCAATTGCACAACAGTAAACAAGTGACGCAACAACTATCAATATTTCTTATTCCACTATCTGCCTCAACCTGCTGTACAGCTAACTGGCCTACTTGAAGTCTGAATGCGACGCGGTGATCAAAAAATTACATAATGTCGCATCAACATACTGAAGCAATAAATAGTTTCCCCTAAAACACAAGGAACCCTCACGGAACCCCAATACATTTTTTGCGGAACCCCTGTTGAAGAGAACTGGTTCAGATAACCTTTTGTAAAAATTGCGTGGCCAACTATCTTATTAGCATTGGCTAAACTTTTGTAAGCATAAATAAACACAGGTGGGGCACGGGCCAAAATAAGGTTTGGAACCACTACCCCAAACTATCTCAGCAACTGGTTTTGCGCTTTGCCCTACGGACTAGGTTTTGAAATTTGTGGTAAACTACAGGTTTTGATGTTAATTGACAGTTGAGCAAAAGTTTTGATGATTTCTCATTCCCTGCTGCTAGCTGGTGAATAAGCGTTCACAAGCTTTGGATTGATCTGAAAGGGTTTTCACTGTCGCGAGGTGGTGCTGCCTGCGTACAGACTATTTGTGTTGTCACCCAGTTAAACTACTGCTTTAGCGAAGCACTTCTGGGCCCCTCTCAGAAAACTGTTCGCCCCTCCTGGCGCCCCAAGCTGGTTACGGGCCTGTTGTAATAGCAAAAGGCCAACTAACACACTACACAATGAAAATGGCCAGAAAATGAGTTGCAATGCAAAGAAAGACATTGCGTAACTCATTGTAAAATAGAAACAAAGAAAACGGGAGATAGCAGCATTGCTTTTGTTTGTCCCATGTCACTGAAACTTTTATCAGATAAGATGACCACAGTGACTTCGTAGCGGTTAACTCAAAGCAGATTATATGCTCTTGTGTAGGCTGATTTAAGATGTAATAAAGGTACAGTAGAATTTTTAGCAAATTAGAGCTGCACAAAATCAAAAGTCCCAGTTACAATAAAACAAAATTGTGCAATTAAATACATTCAGCTCACTTATAAAAAAAAACACTAGATAGGTATGAAAAAACACTAGAACACTAGATGAAATGCAAAAACACTAGATCTAGTGGAAACACACTAGAAGTGGCACCACTGGTTACAGCCGTCAAGTGCCAACCGTGCCAGCGTTTACAAATGAGGGCAGTTTCTCACGCATGTTTGGGTTTGCTATATTACGCCTCACCGATTTCCTGTTATGCACAGGCAACTACGTGTCTTGCCAAGCGCCAGGTAAATGAGATCAAAGCGAGACGCACTTCCCGATATGCTTGGCTGACCGTAACGCAAAGGGGAAAAACAATTTTCTACGAAACGGTCCATCTTTTAGATGACAGATGTCATAAGATTTAAATGCGTATGTTCCTATGAATTTTGTTTAGCAAAACTCAGAACAGTAGCATCAACAAAGTAAACTTTTTATACTGCAGAACTCAACAAAACAACGTGTGAGAAATGTTAAATGTTACTTTGTGTTTTCGACCGTGTTCACCTATTGGTGACTGAATTTCTATGTGTAAAAAATGCAAATGAGGGTGAAGCATCGATTTTACAATAAATTTCTGAATAATATTGGTCAATTTTGGCAACATTGCCAGATTAAAACTGAAACCAGTTTTCCTCGATCTCTACAAGTGTGTTGGAGAAAACGTGCAAAATTACGTACGCAGTTTGACCTAAGTTTTCTTGAGCAGAGCTAGCAGGCTGCCAACGAACACGAGCTGCGCATTATTGGAAGTGCGGGCATAAGTACGGGTTTTGACCTAAAAGAATGTATCGGTAGGCCTGCCATAGCCAATGTGATTGTCATAGGTGGTCCTTACATTAAGTTACTTTGAACACCGCCGCTTAAGCTATCTGAAAAACCATTGGTGTAGGACAGGGGTTCCCAACCTTTTTACGACCTCGTCCCACTTGGGCACTGTGTATTGTCAACGCGTACCACTTCTTCCAGACCAACTAATTTGATCGAATCTTAGTTTATTCAGAAGAATAATATGCATTAAAATAACAATAAAAGAGCACAACTAAATTAATGAAATTTTTGTTTTTGTTTACCTTCCGCCAATTGGTCGATGCGTGGCGTAAATTTGCTAACAGCGCATCGAAAGTCATAATGTTACGATGAGGGCAACCAAAAGTCAATAAAGTCAAAATTTTTCTGCCTTTTCAAAAGTTTATGAAACGGCCACAAACCAAATTTCATGCTGATACCATGAGGCACTTCAAAGATATTAGGTCAAAAAAAGTCAAAATTTATCATTAGGTCAAAATTTATCGTTAGGTCAAAATTTTCTCGCAGTGAAGTTTTTTTCTCGTTATCGATATTTTATTGAAATGACAACAACAGATTTTGATGTGCTTTTGCAAGTTTTTTGCAATTCTGAAAGAGTAATGAGTTTGTTGCGACTTTTGACGTAATAATATTGCTTAGCTCACAACTGGACGATTTAATATCAAGGAGGCTAGGCATGGCAATGCAAGACACTTGATCTTACACTACTTGGTTTGGCAAATGCTCAATCCATTATGCATATATACATATAGTGTTTAAACTGTATGATATTCTCAGATTAGACTCTACTGTAGTTATTAATGTGCTTATCAACATATCATGCCTAAGGTTAAACAACCAAATTCGTCAAATGTTCGAAGCATACTGCATGAATAGCTTCTGAGTTTACCTCAACACCTAAGGATGAATTATTTTGCAAATTTGCCTAGTGAAAAGTGACAAAAGGTTAATAGTGGAAGTCATAGGTGGCGGAAACGGGGGGCCGCATGAGCCTAGGCCTCCCGCTTTTATTTCTGGGATATTTCTGGGTCCTGCCCCTCCCACTTTTCACTTTCGAATTTTGCCTACATATCGTTGGTTTATGTAACACAATTAGTATTGGGTCCAGTGATAAAGTAAATCGTTTAATGAGAAGATGTTGCAGAATTTTGGCAGTATTTTGTCGATATTATTTCTAATATATTATTGGTAATTTGGCAGGATTTCGTAATTATTTGGCAGAATACACCGTGCACAGTCTGTCTCCCTGCTATGGATCGCTTACCGCATTAGTGTTGACCTGTTTTTGAACAGTGTTGTCAGGTGGTGTAATACAACACAATTTTTCACAAAAATGGTGTAATTTTACATGCTTGTGTGCATGGGCATCGGAAGGAATTTTTGCAAGGGGGGAACTAGTGGATTTTTCCAACAATTTTTTAGGGGGGCCACAAGTGGTGAAATTTGTTTTTACCACTCGAAATTAAGAAAACAGCCCTTTTTGCTAAAATTTACAAATTCCTGTCCCTCTTCCGACACCCATGCTTGCGTGTCGGATGCGTCTGTGCCACACCATCAAAAATTGGGGCAATTTCGAGCGTTTTAACACCAATCTAAACAAATAAATTTTACTGAATCTTATACTGAGAGATTTGATAGATCAATTTCAATTGTGTTTTTGTTTTTGCATTGGCAACGCTAAATATGGGAGAATATGTCTAATTCGTCATCGTTTAATTCGTCAATTCGCTCAATTCGTTACTTTTTCGTCGGTCCCGGCAGAATCCCTATCTTTTGTGTACATTTCTGTTCGTCTAATTCGCCACTGTATAATTCGTCAATTTTCTCAATTCACCACCTCTTTCTAAACGTTAGTAGAGTCTTGTCCGACTACTACGTCATTTGCAGTTTCGCTTTTGATGTTTAAGCAGCTAGTACGTGAGGGAATTCAAACAAATTAAGGATCTTTATCTGAGAATTGTTGCACCTCGCAATTTGTTTATAGAATTTATGCACTAGGTGCGAAGCGCGACCCGACTCCCCATCGATAGAACGCGAAAGGCTTTAAAGTTTGTTTACATTTAAAAGGTGCATTTTACTGCAAATAAAAGCACTATGTAAACATAAAGTATACGAGTTTCTATGATATAGTTTTCACCTGTTTGCATGACTCGTCATTTCGCCTAGATTGTTACTTTTTTCTAAACCCCTTGAGGTGACGTATTAGGCAAATTCTTCTGTAGCTATACAGTATTTTGTTTCTGCATTGGACAACTTGCTAGTTGCTACGTATGCTTTGTCTTGTCTTTGTATTCCGGTATCTAATGCAGTTGCAGAATGAGTATTCAGTCATGATATTTCTGTGTTCAAGATGTGAAAAAGACAGGTTTTAATGCTGCGTCAGTTTTGCCTGTCTTTTAAGCTGTGTTCTTGGTGTTTTTAACAGCACAGTGGCTAGTTCGGCGTACGGGCGAAGCCCAAGTCTTCGATTACGACTTATATCTGAGAACGCGAGCTTGCTTTGTATATTTGTACCACCACCCACGGTCCCACCTCACTAAGTTGTTCACCTGGGCTCTTTTCTTTGGGCCTTGTCACTGTTCATATATTTTCGTTCTATGTCTGGCCTTTCGCGTTCATGTTGCAGGTGACTTGACTAACACAATATCGTTCGTAGACGTTCTCACTTCATTCGCTCGCGCATTACTCGGGCTCACAGGCATACGAGGCGGGGGTCAGGGGGGGCGGCCGCCCCCCTGTCCTGAAAAATTTCAGCGCAAAATCGGTTTTCAGGGCAAGCGCGTTGGTGAAAAATCCTGAACAATAAAAAATATTTCAATGCAGTGGAAAATTTCAAGACAGCTCTGTTTTTCAGGGCAAGCGCAAGATGCTCAATAATCCTGAATGATAAAAAATATATATTCAATACAG
>Ga0210059_1004412_pt1 | contig 22689 bp, 19 predicted proteins | sample Ectturendosymbi2_FD_188042 | JGI IMG/M metagenome (GOLD analysis project Ga0210059, IMG submission 188042) | Ecteinascidia turbinata endosymbiont from Florida, USA - Sample 2 (SPAdes) (version 2) | ecosystem: Host-associated > Tunicates > Ascidians > Unclassified | place: Key West, Florida...
CATCCTGCTGGAACCACTAGAGGACCCTGACGACCCCTCTCCGTCGACCAAGTGCTGTCCAGAACTTGCCAAGCACCTGGACATGTCGCTCGGTGTTGATTGTCACAGACCGCTCGTTGTCGTCCTCGAACCAGAATGGTCCCATGATGCCATGTTTGGAGATGGCAACCCAGGCAGTGCACTTCACAGAGTTTAATGGCCTTTGCAGACAGTGCTCAGGGGGTGTGCTACCCCAGAAGATGTTGTTCTTAGAGTTCACGTGACCTGACAACAGAAAAATCATTGAGTGGACAGGAAATTCACGACATCCGAACCGTTCTTTGAATTGCAATTGAGCTGCGTGGATAGACTTCTGCCGCAAATATGCCTCAACTATAAATATCTTTTGCTCAGTAGTCCATGGCATCTCGAAGGTCAAATTTGGTAGACTCTTAGAACATTAATTCTAATTGGTAAATCTGAAAAACAAAAAGAATTGATTAATTATTTCAAGAGTTATTCAAGTATAGGTGATGACCGTTTTTTTTGTATCACTTACCGCGAAAATTTGGTGTTTAGCAACTTAAAATTATAAGCAGCTTTTGTTTCAGGTATTTTCAATGTGCAATATATGCAATACTGATGTACATCCAACTTAAAAAGCACCAATAGCATTGTACGTCAACGTAGCAAGAAAAAACCCAAAAGACAAATTTTTCCTTCATAATAACCACATTCATCAATCTAAAAAACGAGCCTGTAGCACTTGAAGGGAAGAAGCTAGACCGCACAAAAACAAACAAAAAACAAGGAAAATTCACGAATTAAAAAACCGTGATCCACAAGGTGGAAAATGCACAAAAAGTTTCGGTCATAAACTGGACATTACCTGACAGGAGTGACTTAAATTTGTAGAAAATTTGGTACTGCGATGGCAGTGATGAGATTTTTGTGTTCCGAATACCTTCTAACAATATCATTGCTCCTTTTTATGAAATTAGTTGATTACTAGTATTGCTGTGTACTTTCTGAATAGAATAACACCACTGCCACGGAGCTTATTGACATATTCCAAAGTCATGTTTGCAAAATTTAAAACTTAGATTTTGGCCATCATTTTAATTAGACTGAAGAAAATGAGCATGCTTTAACGGGATCCGTTTCTGACTTATGAAAGTGGAACTAGATTTGTAGCTGAATACAATGAAAGAATATTGTTGATTTATTTATTGATATACTTTCTGATCAACTCTCGTGTTCGAAGCACAAAGGTACGTTTTGCAATTGTAATTAGTGGACTTTTTGCAATTGTTCTCTCTCGATGGAAAACAAAAGAGCTTTTCCCTATGTGCTGGGGTTCTAATATGCTGTGTTCCATGTTTGGTCGGCCTCGGTAGTGACTAATTTTCTGCAGAGATTAAAGAAAGTTTTTAATGAAGTCAGTCGTTCTCTTACATGCCGATGACAATGAGAAGATCTTAGAACTCGTATTCAATAAAAATTCTTTTAAAATAGAAAGATGAGTCAATCCTGTCGTCAAAAACACTTTAACTCCAATGACGTTGCGCTACATGCATAGGAACAGTATTTTGGTCCAAAAATTTTAGCTCGTAATGCATTTCTGGCCCTACTTAATTTCTAACACACAGTACGACTCGTTATGGAGTTTATTATATATCATATCTCTTTGGGGAAGCAGTTTCAATTGATTTCTTCTTGAGATTTTTAAGACTTATATGATAGGTGAATGATTATTACGATCAATTTTGATTGAAACCAAGATGTCATGGTGTGTTTAAATGTTGCTAAATGATTCAGCAGCTAGGAAATCATGTAGCATTCACAAAACATAATTTGTTCTAAGAATCGTCAGCATAACGCAACGCCTGCCTTTGTAAACAAATGTTTTCTCCTATTTTATGTTGTGGAGGCATGAGCTTTGAAACAATTTGGAAGTGGTTTTTGAGAAAGGAAATGTTGAAAAAGCAGCAGTCTTCTACCATAACAGCAGTGTTTCATATTGGAAGAGAGAAACAATCCTTCATCGCAAATGTTGATTAAAAATACGTTACTCATACCGAACACGAAACTTGTTGCAGGAGTGGCAAATTTTGTCCAGCTTGCTGCCCAACGCAACAACATGTTGACTTAACCAATCACTGGCCAAAATCAAATTTTTTTGGTGCCATAGACGTTTCAACTGATTTTGTCTAGTTTTGGATCGCCGATTTCAAAAATGCGGTCCGTTTGTGTTTATCAGTTGTATGAGTTATGATGGCCAATCGGTTGGCGGTTATTGTAGTAGCAGTCAAATGTTGCAGAAACACAAACCATGAATATATATATTTGTTTGTGTGAACAATCCATAACAAGTCAACTTAACCTTTAAAAACTTCAAACCTCAGCGAACAATTTGCGCTTGGATGATTTCCATGAATGGGGGACAAGAGCACCGTCACGTTTAATTGAGCAACAATAGTCAGTTACTGTGACAAGGCAGTCCTCGCTATCGTATTTTCATTTCAATGATATCCTGATGGATCCGCTCTCCTTTTTCATCACTCAGATCACTAAGGTTTTCGAGAATTGAACTACTAGGTGGTTATATGAGAAATGAAACTCGATGTTTAAGTTAGCACCAATATCATGAAAACTGCGCAGTAAGTTCGTCACAACTTTTTTGTAGTTGAACACTTTTGTATTTCCTAAAAACGTTTAACAACTTCCACACAAAACTCCAAGCAGATAGTTCTTTTTCATTCATGAAAGTGTGCAAGCAGTGTTCCTTCTAAGGTGTGCAATTACGCAGTACCAGACAATTTGCGCAGTGCTATCTCATTCTCGCGCACTTCCAACATTCCAAATTTAATGCGGTGTATATGAATATCATAGCCCTTTTAACGTTGGGAACGCTTCACTGTTTGTGTGTCTGCATGGTTGCGCAGTTGCATGCGCTTAGTGCGCAGCAAAAGTATCATTTGCTCAGTGTAGAATTTTCTTAGAGGGAACACTGTGTGCAAGCTATGGTCATTTATTAATTTTGAATCTGAGGCCCATCAAAAATACCAGCTTTTGATTTTTCTTGTAAACAAACCTGTGAAGTTTTGTTTCAGGTGAAAGTAGATTGTCAATTGGTCGGACAATATTTTCATTTGACTAAACCAGCTGTGTCCAACCCAAATTACTTACGGAGCCATAATTTTGTCACTATCTTAACGAGGGCCGCACATTGAATAACGTGAATAACGTATTAATAAGGGCTGCACATTAAATGACTTTCGGTTTAAGCTAATGTACTGAAAGCGTTCGAATCCTAACCAGAATGGTAACCACTGTTTGGTAACTTTAACCACTCCGTAAGTCTGATGTGATAGGTAGGTTTACTGGCAATGGAACGAAGGTAAAAATCATAAAACTATATAAGATTTTGCATCAAAGTGTCAGTGAACATATGGAAGTCTCCCAGCCCGCAGTGCAGATATGATAACGTGGTACTGAAGACTACCTGCATTAAAATTGTCATGTTTAAGATTAAGGACAGATTGTCATTGTCAGTATGTAGACTACTTGTACTTCACCAGAAACCAAAACTGGGCCGCATGCGGTCCGCGGGTTGGGCATAGCCGGACTAAACAAAAGGAGTTGCAAGAAAACGATTTAACATTGACCAGTGGGAATTTGCTTTACTAGCAGCAGATTGGTTTTCTTTATCACTATAACCCTAATTTGAACAAATTCTTCTGTCGATGTTACGATGAGTGCTCTGGAACATTTCAGCATTCGAGTATACAGGGTTCAACTTTTCTTTTCGATACCTGTAACTTGCCTGAGAATAAGTCCTGAAAACAGAGGGACATTTGTAAACATTGAAAAGGTTTGACAGGTGTTGACCACCATGTATTAACGCAATATTTCAACACACTATTTCATTTGCTGGCGTGGGATGCCTTTTAGAAATACTTTTATGAACTGTGAAGTTTGCGATCTGGCTCGTGGACTCTTAAAAACATTTGAAACAGAACATGGGAAGCTTAGCACAAGCGCATGGTTCAGGTTTCATTGCATGATGAGACGCCTGCAGCTGTATGTTGATGAATTGTGTCTGATCGGTACAATCGTTACGCTGTACATTATCCTTTGGGACAAAGAGATTTTCGAGGTTGACCTGTGGGATAATTGACTAAGAAGAAGCACGCATATGGTCTTTAAATAAACACCTAGTTTTATTTTGCTTACTTTGCAGAAAAGGAAATGAGCTGTGGTTGCTCAAAATCATCTTTCACGCTGCAAAATCATCTGCGAAAAAAGTTTTTATTGAAATCTTGATGAAAGACATTGAAAAGAGTGGCTCGACATACTCGTCTTCCAAGTTTTCCAGTGACACTAAAAGTCTTGTGGAAACAGCTGTGAGATACTGTTGTAGCACAAATTGGCTAATTTGGTATGCTTTGTAGTGTTGCTCTACAACGGTGAGGTTTTTCATCGTTGGAAATCAATGATCATCGTCGAAATTTAAAAACGCTTCATACAATTGGGGTGTTTATGTCAGGTTGCACATCAAGGTCACCCTTCATTACAAAATAAAAGCGGTTTGTCAAAGAAAGGATTCATGGTAAACGACACCCTTCTATGGTTGGTAATAGCGAGCATGTTATGGACATGAATTGTTGAGATTTATTGTTCTGTACTCAAAACTTTCACTGAATTCAAACAAAGACGCTTTCCTTGAAAGCAACGGGAAGCTGTGCATTTGTTGCTATCACAAATGGAACTATTTCCCTTTGTACTGTGTATATCTTATGCAGGTAAGTCAGTAAAAATAGTAAGCACAGTAATCTATCATAGAGACGCGGCATTGCACGTGAGCGAAATTTCCTTTCCAACCGTATTTACGACGGGTTCGGTTTCCACGTGGAAATAAAAAATTTATAAGTAAATTTTTATTTATTTTATGATGCAGTCGTTAAATGTATGCATACAGCTCATCTTTCCATAACATTTCAGTTGAGTTTCATCAAGCTGTATGATTTCTTAATCCAGGTCGTTGGAGATTACTTCCATGCCTTTCGCATTACTTTTTGTTAGACTGGCGGAACTCCCAAAAAACATTTCACGAAGTACAACTTACACGACATGCAACACTACAACTTTTTTAAGAACATTTTTAAACTACAAAAAGTTTTAAGTGACAGTGAATAGCAAAACCTTCTTAGGAATGGATTGTTATAACTTAGAAACATTTATTGCCTCCAAAATGAGACCAAAGTTGGAACTTTGTGTTTGGCAAAGATGCAAGGTTTTCTTTCAGTTCGATTAAGAATTACGAAACCATATAGACTGTAATTATGATGTTTGAAAAGAAGAAAACGCTACAAATTTAGTTGCTGCGCGTTTGTTGTGAATCGCATGCTGTTTGTGAGCTCTGAAGCCTTATCAAGAATGTTCTGTAGAAAAGCACAGTTCCGCAGCTAGATATCTCACAAATCTGCAAGGTCTTGCTTTTTTAATAAAAAGGATTGGTGATCGGTGGTGTTTAACTCTAAATCACCACCGTCTTCACATACAGTTTGGTGTTGCTTTACACATATGGTTTGTTTTAACGGCATCTGTTGAATCTCCTTTTTACTTTACATCAGATTGCTAATTTACATGAAAGAGACTGTTTTGTTTCAGGAAAACGCAAGCATAAGTCCAATAAAAGAAACACTTCTGCTGCTTCTTCCAATGCTGAGTGACTGCCTAACTCGTGAAGACGTCATCTCAGTAGCTGAGGAATTGAAAATTAAAGGACAAATAGATCATGGTAGCTATTTCAACGACGGTTCATGTATTATATCTTGGACAGAACCTATATAATAGGGCAGATCAAGTAAAACGTTTTGTTGCCAATTAATTCTGGGGTGGTCTATGTATTTGGCGCTCTGTCTAATATGAATCTTAAAATTAGTTGCTGGGTGTGGCATGTCGACGTGGCCGTGTCACCTGACCGAAAGGTCACATCGGAGTCAAGTTTTAAAATAAATCATCTCATGAACTGCTCAAGCTGCAAAGCTGGTATCAAGCTTAAATTCTTTAGAAGGTACACATTTATATATGTTCTTAAAAGAATTTTTTGCATCTGCATCAGAATTTGAGCACAGTCCAAAAACACAAAAATGCCAGGAGAACCACAGTACACAAATGCCACTTCAACCTGGCGTTATGTTATCTAAAATACATATACATGATAGAGTATATTATTCAAATTATATTGTAGATAGAGACAACAGTTCTTGTAGAACAGATATAAATGTGTACCTTCTGAAGAGTGCAAGCCTAATATCATCTTTGTAGCTTGAGCGGTTCATGAAATGATCTATCCCATAATTTGACCCCGATATGACCTTTTCGGTCAGGTAGCACGGCCACTTCGACATGCCATACCCAACAATCAGTTTTAAGGTTCATGTTAGATCGAGTGCCAACTGCATAGACGATTCCAAAATTAATTTGCCACAAAAGTTTTTTGACCCATTCTGCGTTAATCACTGCCATATTTGGATGTTAAGACTGCGTTTAGTCATTGACGCGTATTTCTTTGTGCATGTTGCAATTTACTTCGAGTTTCAAAGCGAGACTCCGAAGAATTTTTGATGTGCAAAGATACTTTTAACCCATACTTTTCCACATATTTTTACAAAATTGTTCTCGACGCTTGCATTCATTGTTCACGTCCAAACGTATTTGTTACAGATTCGTTAAAATCATTAAAACAAATTCAAGAAGAAAACACATCGGTAACATTGAAAATGTTGGTTGAAGTTATTTCTTCGAGTGCCAGTGGAAACTGGAAGGAAGACCTGATCGGTGCTTTTGAATCCCCTGGTAAGTTTAGGAATCTTGCAGTTGGAAGAAAATTTATGAATAAACTCAACTGCCAGTTATTGCCAGTCTTTCCAGTATCTTCGTGCCTAATTGTGGTTTTAAGCCTGCTTTAGGTCCATATTATGAGGAACGCCGTTTGTTCTGCTTACTTTTAGTGTTTCTTTACATTATCAAAATAATTTGAGTGGCAATTTCCATCGATATATCGTACATATGCCCGCTCGTTTTGGATGGAGAGGAGTTTCAAGTCAACAGCAAAACTAAGATTTATATGCAGTGTTACGAGCTGCATTGAACGGCATAAAAATGCTTGTGTTTTTTCTACTTTAATTGCTCAATTCTTTAATCACATTTTAACAGTGTTAAACACTAACTCTTACTCTGAACCGATTGAGGATTTAATGCTCGTCGTATTACAATATGTTCAGTGCTTGATGTGTTTACAATTTAAAAGGGAAGTGTACCGCTGAGCTTCAGTTGGCCGACCTGAATTTCTGTGGCTTCAAATGTCCAATACCCGGTAAATGCACCGGATTCCACGTGACAGAGCTTATACCACTGGTCTTGAACGGGGGCGGTTTTATGCATTATGGGGGCGATTTTGTAATTTACCGGATGAGGGGGGAGGCAATTTCAGTTACCAGGGGGAGCGATTTCTGCAAATTATTGTATAAAAAATTTTTAAATTGATTCCAAAAATAAATCCAATATTTGCTACTTTGGAACCAAATCACTTGATGCACTTTCGACTCCATGGTTCGTAGAATAAGTTATAAAACACGTGATATCGGACTCCTGACGTAACAACCAAGCTAGCATCGTCCTGTGTAACGCTTCACTGCACTAAATATGCAAGGCTACGGACAGTGTCACTGGTTGGGAGTCAAGCATTGCGGTTTTGGCAAATATTATGAATTTGCGGGTATTTTGTTGAGCTTAATGTTTAAAATAAGATAAAAGAGTATAGAAACTTCTAGTAGTAGTTGACGAGGTTGGTTAACCCAGCGGTTGCACGAGCAGCGCCATAAAAGGGACATCGAGCAATAACATTTGCCGCCTGTATACATCACTACTCCGGGGATTTTGGACTTTCCTCGTATTGCAAGCATTAGTTCCTTACTGTTCTGCTAAACTTCGGGTGTTGCCCCCATACCTTTTTTTAATGCCTTTCTGGGTTTTTAATATGAAGGTCTGGGGTTTTTATTATCGAGCTATGTACCGGTGATTTAAGATGGGGTATGGTTGATTAAACTTTATTTCTCGTCTCATCTTTAGACCCATCTCATTTTATCTAGGTGCCTTACGAGCAACTGATACCGTAGACCAGGGGTCTCCAAACTTATTGTCCGAGGGCCACGTAAGCTAAGACAGAACATGTCGAGGGCCGGACGTCTTACGTAATGTGATTGTTTCGGGATATGTTATATTCTACCAAATCAACAAATTTTTCGTAAATATATTTTTTTCATCATGGACAAAATGGCTTCGTGGGCTGAATTTGGCCCGCGGGGCGTAGTTTGGAGACCTCTGCCATGGACTATAAGCTGTAAATATTAGCCAGATGCAATGAGCTCAAGTGACGGAGATACTAATAAAGCAAGTCTAAAGAAAAAGATTAAGTGATACACAAAGCAGTTTAGGTTAGAGTGGTGTAAAGATCCAGATCTCAAAGACTGGCTACAACAGGACAGTGGGAATGAAGATTTTAGTTTGTAAATATCGCCAGATCACACTTAAAATGCAAACAATTCCATGTCACTGCGACGTAAAGATTCAAAGAGACGCAAAAGTTCATTAACAAAGTCACATACTCACTAGCACGTTTTCTGACTTACTGATACCCAGATGGCAAAAAGATTCACCTGATGTTGTGCATCTTCTTATCTGGGGTGTTCTGTTCAAATCTGGGGTTTTTGTACAGTCTTTATGGGGTTGTTAAAAAAATCTCATTGACAATCCTGATTGGTTTCATTATAACCGTAACTTATATTGGTTGATAGCGACCAATACTGACATAGCTTTTGGAAAATACCCAATCGGCCGAACTCCATTTTTTAGAGGAAAAATTTCAGCTTCATTGAAGATACCAAAAATCGCGCAACAGTCATAACAATGCTACCGCTAAATCATCGCATCGACTTTCACGGCGTTTGGGAAAATTAAACAAAATTTGCCATCAGGTTTAGCTTAATTATTTTTCGTCCTGAGCTGCCGCAATCCCTCCAACTGCATGTGTTACCATCAGCAATATCGACTTGAAACAACACTTCATAGCCTTCTGTAGAGCATTGCCATGCCATAATTTCGTAGGCAAAAAACGCCACTGTCCGTTGTCGTGCGTTTTATAATCTTTGGTTTGAACTTGAGCAAAACATTCTAGCTAAGTTTGTTCCATTGCAAACATACGGGAAATGATACACCCAGCCGCAAGTTTTAATACTTGGTGATCGTGTTTTTCAGGAAGTTTCCAGTATTTTTTCTGTATTTGTGGATAAACCTGTACTGTGTTCATCTGATTTATAACAAAGTATAACAGAACAGTAGACTAGGAAAGCGGTAATTTAGACCGGCGAGTAAGTCAACCATTTCCAATCCTTGCAAAACTGAGAAGTCACTCTGTTGTGGAGATCACGCCGAAAGTTAGATTGCGTGGAAAGTGACTGGGTGAAATGCATTTCTGGCACCTACCAATCTTAAACAAATGCGATTCTACCAGTGGTTTGAGGCAGAGGGGGAAAAACTTAGTTGAAGAGAGCCCACTGGCCACCGTAGGGGGCCACTAGCCAACACTCAGAAAAAAGTTAAGAAATGATACTAAATACGGATGTCGTGGATGTCTGTACTAGCTAAAAAAAAACGAAAACACCCCGAAAAACGCAAAAAATAACCTACTGAAAACCAAAAGAATACCCAATATCGAAATGTGAGCTAAAGGTTACCCACTTTTTACCTTTAGCTTGCCAAGGGGGCGGATCCCCCCCTGCTCCCGTCAGTTACGTCACTGGATTCCACCATCTAGGAAAGTCGCATCGAGACGTAATGCGACGATAAAGCCCGTGTTATATTTGATTCACAAGGATGGTCAGAGTTTTGGATCAAGTGCAGTGAGCGTTTTCCGGAACTTTAGGCAAAAGTGAAGCTATTATTTCTACTGACGTTTCCCACAACGTATATGTTGCTAAGCAAGGTTTCATCCGTAGGACTACTGCACATGGGCAATAAATACCGCAATCTTGACATGAACAAGAACGGGGGAAACGCCATACGACTTGTTTTGTAGTAATTGCAGATAAACACCAGGCGCAAGTTTCTCGTTTGTTGGAACCGACTGTTTTTTGGAAATGAATAATAATGCGTTTGCATTCAGTTTGTTTGTTCATATTGATGATTACTAACTAAATTGCCCGTTTGTATTTCACAAACACAATTTTCAGACGCTACAATATTGGGTAGGGGGCGATTTTTAAGAAGAGTTCCTGTAGAGGGGCGATTGTACAAAAAAGGTTGAAGGCCACTGGCTTACACCAAGAAAAGTCTTGTACTGTGGATTGTGAGTTACCACTGATTCTGGCCAGTTGTTAAAAATACTTGGACCTATGCGTGAATCAATGAAATTTCTTCTATTCAAGTGTTCTTGCCTGCTGAACTGTGCAGTGGGTAGAACAACGTTTCGTTCAAGCTGGTGGAAAGGGGTTCGATTCACGGTTGAGGTACACCGAAGACTTGAGTAGCGGCACTTGCAGCCTTTGAAGTCTCGTGCTTGGCTTTAAGAAATGGGGGGATAGTTTTATGCGCTGTGCTGTCATCGACTGGCCAACAATGCAGCATTCGCTACACAAGCAATGGCGTGGTTTACGACTCTACGGCACAGGCGATTTAATAAAATTTTCTTTGTAGATTTTGCTCATACGAGTAGTAGAAATTGTGTTTGCTAAGACTCAAATAAGATGTGTTGATCAGGTCTTGAGAAGCTGCATACAGTTGTGAGAAACTACCTGTTCTCCCCAAATGTGGAATGGAAGTGGCTCGTAATTCACTGGTCATTTGTCTTAAATCACGGAGAACTTGTAAAAGCTGCTGCTTTACAGCTGATGAATCATGAGTGCAAGTGAGCATAATAGAATGAGCTAAAGTTGATTTTCTAATAACAATGTTCAGTGTTTAACCTTGGCTTCCGCGATATATCAAATCCAACATCTTCAGCTGTTGTGGTTGCTGTCGTTGCGTTTTGAATTCAGGATATGTTTTTATGCATGCTTTGTAGAAACTTGTGGGAAGCAAAACACTCGTCTGTTAAACACACTCACACCATCAGTAACATGCGATACGTACAAACACGATTCAACAGATTAAAGTTTTGCACCGTCTACTATACAGGGGTCTCCAAACTGTTTTGCCAGAGGGCCACATAAGTTCTTACACAACTGTTCGAGGGCCGGACATCTTACGTTAATGTGATTGTTTCGTGATATGTTACAATGCATTCTAGCAAATCAACAAATGCTTCGTAAATATGCTGTTTTTTCATTATTAACAAAATGTCTTTGCGGACGGATGAAATGGCTTAGCGGGCCGAATCTGGCCCGCGGGCCATATTTTGGAGACCCCTTTACTGCTACAATCAGAGACTGTCGTTCGTCATCGGTAGGAGTTCAAACAAAGCTTAACGTTTTGCCTCTTTTTTGTAGGTTCGAGAATGAAACTTTGAAACACGACGTTCTAAAAATGATGATTTCTGCCGCAAACCGTTTGGAATCGGATGTCCGCAAGGCGCTAAGCGATTTAATTAGGCTTGGTTGTTTGAAGGAAAAAGAAGAGGAAGCTCTGAAACCGCCACAAAAGGTGTACTTCAAATATTTCTGCTTTCTGTTGTCAAACATCTAATAGTCCGTTCCCTGTTCTCAATCTTCTAAAACGCTAAATTGCATTGTGAAGTGGTTCGGCGATGAAATGGTATAATTCAGCGTGGTCCAAACACTGGCACGCGGGCCGCATGCGGCCCGCGGGCAGTTATTGTGCGGCCCGCGAACGCTTCCTGTATGCCGTATATTACAAAAAGTCATAAATACATTGTATTAGCCACACAGCCTTTGCATGTCACACGTGATTGAAGTGCACGTCGATTCAATATGTAACTATTAAGGGGTAACAATATCTTTTTACAATTTATGACGTTACAATAGCTAACCTCTAGGCTAGGCTAACGCTGCAGTACTCTGTGACCACAGAGCATGCGTTTATGGTTTATCTTTGTAGCAAGCATAGACTCTGTAGTTAATTTTAGAGTTAGATTAGAAGATGTGTATTGTGGAAATAATGAAGTAATATTTAGTCAAGTATATCAAGAAATGAGTGTCAAAAGAGAAGTGTCAGAGGTAAACAGTGGCGATTCCAGAATGAAAAAACTGGGAGGCCACTTCGGGGCCAAGGAAAAAAGTAGGGGGGCCAACATAAATGTCTCTCCTGCATAGTGATTTTCCGTTGTAGTGAAGATTGATTTTCTATGATTAACCCTATCAAACCCAACATAGGCTTGCGAATATCGTCAGAACCGTCGCCAGAAAGTCTTCAAATCTTTTAAAATTTTGCTGGCTGAAAATTATCTGCTGTATATGTCAATCAAACGACCTTGAACGTGATATTAAGCACAAAACTGGGCGGCCAAGCAGGGGGCCAGCCAAAAATCTGGGGGTCCATCGACCACCCAGGCCCTTCCTTAGAACCGCCACTGGAGGTTAACAGAAAGTTCAATTCTAGCTGGGCTTCGTCAATAGCAAGGGAAAACCACAGTGTCTTGTGAGGTTGCAAGTAATATCCGCACCGAAAGAGTTTTTAAAGAGGCATTACAGCACCATACACGAGAAAACATACGGGAGATACCACGGAAACTCTACGGAAATTCTAGGGAAGCAATTTTGAAATAATTGAAGGGTAACCAGGCCCGCAAGCAGGGGGGCAACCGTGAAATTGCTCCCGCTTAAGAGACTTTGCGCTGAAGATGTGCTCCCCATGTTCGTAATTTGCGAAAGTGCTTTCTCAATTATGACGCGATTGAAAAGCGGCACACGAAATAGAATGGCTGATGGCTGATGAAACCTGCATGCCTGCTTGCGTCTGCCTACTACGGATATTAAAGGGATATTGACTTATAACCAAAACCAAGAAACAAAAAATTGTTTCGTTATTTTGTTGGTGTGTTGTGTATCTTTTTCTTGCAGAAAATCTCTATTTTGAATCGCAAACAAACAGAACACTTATAACGTACCCTAGATTAAAAAATTGCTTTAGGCGCAGTGGCGTAGCCAGCCCAAAAATTTGGGGGGGCGAAATGCTTGATTTTAGGCGAATAACAATATTTTGTTTAGAAAAACGCCTTTTAAAGCACAAAATGACTATATTTTGATGGTTTGCATGCAGTTGTCAACGTATAATATATTCTGTCATCAGCAAAATCTTTTCGTTAAGGCAAAGAATTCCCCAACTGTTAAGTTTTACTAACTATTGCGAACCATGAAGCTAGCGGTTTATGGAAAATAGTTTACTTGCTCATGCACCAACGTGTTTTTATCGGAAAGGTGGTTTTGTCCAAAAATTGCAGATCAGGCCCGAGGTGGTATGCGAAACTCTGGATTTATCGTCGTCTGTGTTAGGTTTATTAGTCGCTGTCACTTGAGTAAACTCATATTTTACTGATAAAAATCCCGCTACTTTTTCAGGTTATGGTAGTTCGTGAAAATCTGCAAAAGGCCTCCGAAGTTTCTGAAGAACCAGCAGAAAAGAAAATAAAAGAAGAAAAAAATGATGTAATTATATATTATTTTAACAACTGCTTCCTAGGCACTTGCTTTGAGCAAATAACTTCAGAAATCCTTTGCAAGAGGTTTACTGTCTAATCAAAACTTTCATGTTTTGATGTAAAAGCAGCACTATTTTGACTTCACAACAGTTCTCATACCCAAGAGAAATAACATGCGCGTTATTCCTCTTGCATTGGTATCAAAAGCACGAAACATCTTTCGTTTCCACAGAAAATGGTTCTGGATTTTCCTAATTGCACGTTGCCCTTTGCTGTCAATAGAAAATATTCATTTTGAAATTCAGCACTGAGCTGTGATTATTTTTGTTCTTTGCGATGCTGCAAAAATGGGGCTCAACAGTTTGCAATGAATTTGAGAAGTGCATACATGATATCGTTTTGAATTGAAATGTAGATATATCTGAAAAATGATTCCCTAAATTATTTTTGTTTATTGGTTTCATTAGTTTGTCGCCGTGTTTGGCATCTTTAATGGTCAAGCCCCAAATCTGACTTGCTTAAGTCTAAAAAATCTGCGCAACGTACGGTTAGTTGCTGACAATCCCACACTGCCTAGGCAACAGTTTAAATCATTTGGCATATAAGGCACGTATTCCTAGGTAGCACAGGTTTTTCAGTTTTGATTCAAGTGGTGATAGGTAAGTATTGCTGTTTGTGATTTGGAACTGCGCCAGCTTTACTTGTTTAAATGCGTTTCAATTTCCCAATTTAAGATACCTTTTAAAATGAGGTGATTTTATGCGGATGGCTCCGTGTACTGAAAAGATAGAAACTTATTTTTTTTATACTCTACAAATTATCACTGGAAAATTAAATGCTCTAGTCTGGTCGGCATATAGCTCGAGAAAATCTGCAGCTGACTTCGATACAGGATCTTGGTTGAATACAGAGAATGTTTTTCTTGCTGGCAATTACTGTAAATGAATTTGTATGGATTTCTACATACTATAACGTTTTATTCATGAAGGTGCATGCAGAAAAGGTTGCTCTGGCGCAAGTGGATACCCTCCAGTCGTCATCAAATGAATCTCACAAGCGCAAACGAGAAGTATTAGTGTGACTTTCAACTGTTCCTATCTTTGTTGCTTTATAAGGAATTGCGTTAATTTTGTAGTGTTGCTTAAACAGTTATTTTTGTGTCTGCTTAATGTAACCTTACAATTAATTTTAGAACGCCACCATCGACATAATTGATCGAATAAGTCGCGCACTTGTGACTTAAGAACGTTGTTGTTTGAATAATAACAAATAATTTTTTGTTGAATCTGTGTTTTTGTCACAATCGTGCGTTTTTCAGGATTCACCAAATAAAAATGAACAGTCGAGAATTTCAAAGCAAATAAAAGAAGATGGCGATGCTGTCCGGAATCAGGTGATAAAACTTGTCTATGATCTAACTTGTCCATCTATGTAGGCGTATAGAGTGATTGCGGTGTGCGAATAATGGCGCGTTTCATTATTGATAAAAAAAATTGAAATTTCGCTTCAAGTACGTTTTTATAGAAGTACGAAAAGTTCAGCTGAAACCGCAGCTGAACAAAAAATGAGAAACTTTCAATGTTTAAAATTATTAAAAAAGTAGCCATGTTTTGTCCTAGAATTGTTTTGTATTGGGCAAGTTCTTGTCTGAAATAGGAATTACCTACTGGTTATTCAACAATCAGATCCTATATGCTTGTTTGCGGGGCAGGTGCATCCGTGAACAACCTGCTCTGGGTATTATGCTTCATTACGTTGAGGTGTAATTGTTTAAATGAATGATTTAGGTACCGTGTAAGATTATAACAGTCTATCCTATCGCAAGTTTGAAAGATGCGTATTTTCAGTTAAGCGATGTGAAATTAATAGTTTGTTATTTTTTTGTCTGCGGTGGTGGGTTGAATAGTGCGGTTGTACTAGAATGTTTTACTTAGGTAGGCGTGGTCTCGGTAGAGAGTTTACTATAATAGCAGACGTGTGACGGGGTGTCTCCACCGAATTTTGTAAAGGCAAAAAAAATTATCCTGGTGGGTATTGTATCACAAGATCAACATAATAATGTTACTGCACATGATCTAATTCGTGAAGCTAAGAACCGCAACCAGGGACAATGAAGTACCAAATTAACAGGAGATTTGCAAGTTACAAGACGGGGCAGCAAATGTTTCAGCGAATAACGTTGCTGAAAGTAAATGAGCTTGGCTTTGATGGGAATCGTCTGTGTAGTAATTTCAGTATAGCCGACCAGAGAAGCATGTATGCGTGCATGGTTTCGAAACGTGGCTGTTCGCTTTGAATCTTTGCAAAGAATCTAATTCATGCAACTGACAAAACGCAAATGCTTACGTGTTTCCCAATTGTTAAAAATGAGGCCGTTACACTCCCCTTCCCTTGGAAAAAAATTGGTTTGCAAATTAACTCAGCCATTTAACGACCTTAGTGAGCTTGTTGCTGTTGCTGTTTTTGATGCACATTACAAGGTATCTATTTTGAAAAATCACGTTGCTGCGTGGCTGACATCTAAGAGTATCAACGCTGATTGACTATATTTGCTAAATCCACTTGACGAAAAGATCAGAACCAGTCTGCAAAGCTCCATCCAGATCTGCTTCGTCGTGACCGAAATTTTGGCGAACTTCGTATTTCGTCGGTATTTGTGTAATTCAGTGTCATACTCAGCCCTGGTAAACTCATACTCGAGTTTCTACGTTGGATATTCTTGCTAGTTGCCATTTCCCCTGTGCCGGTCCTAATTTACTATTGACATTATTTTTTGCGTAGTGACATTTGCAACATCGCTAGCTCATAACTTTTGTGTTTTAGACGGAAATAATCTTGTGGTTTTAGAATGTGTTGGCTTTCAAAGGGAAGATTCTGCACAACGCAAGTCGCCCCGCTAGGTCATAGGGTGCGGTCCAGGGGCGTAACGAGGTTAGATGTTGGCCGGGGCAAGAAGCAAGTGTGACACCCCTATGTTCGTACCTGAGGTCTTTCGGAAACAAATGTACTGTATTGAAGAAAGTACTTGTGACACTGTTTTGACTTTTCGGTGCCCGCTGCAGTAATTCGGCGCCTGGGGAATTGTGCCCCCCATGCCCCCCTCGTTACGCCACTGGTGCAGGCCTCCGGTGGTTGTTCTGTATGTTTGTTTAATTGGTGGTGCTTTCTCTTCACAATCTCAAAAGGTATATTTCTACGAACTGCGAGTTTTCACGTAAATGTCAATGGCTCCTTAAACTATAAGTGATATTGTGCTAGTGGCTGGCCGTGTGTACTTGGCGATTTAGCGTTTTATCCGATAATACCTGTTACATTGTTACTGTTTCTTACATAATACAGGCCTTGGAACACCCATCTGGCGATTTTCCTCCAGACGAGCAACACGAAAAAGTGAAAGAGGTTTGGAAATATGCTTAATTACCTATGGTTCCTCACATCTCCCTTAGCCATGGCCTGCTATGTCAATGCCACGCTGAACTGCCAAATACATTAAAAAGACTATGTCGGCGCTAAACCAATAGGAATTATCTTGACAGATATCCAACATTGGATGGAGTTCAGAAAACTGAAATGAGCGAAAATAAGTCTGAATTTTTGTGAACATGCGCGCGCTGCATGTTAAACGATTGTTCTCCTCACGACGTATGCAAAGCTTGTTTTGTATTTCGTAATTTAGAGACCATAGGTGGCTGTACATGTACATTGCTATAGGTTGACCAGTTAATGCTGTGACGAAAGCTTGCTATTTCCATGCTAGAAACACTCGATGTGGACACATTCGTCTGTGGATAGGAAGGCCTGCGCACTGCACAAGTTCAGTTCATGCTTGTTGTCAATAACGACGTGTCGTCTAGAGATCAGAGGCAAATCCAGGCTGCAAAGACATTTTGTCAATAATGAAACCATAATATACTTAGTAACTTACCAAACATTTGCTGATTTGGTAGAATGTAATGTATGCCGAAACAGTCACAATACGTAAGATGTCCGGCCCTCGAACTGTTGTGTAATAACTTATGTGACCCTCGGATAGAAAAGTTAGCAGACTCCTGCTCTAGATTGATGTAATTTATTGCGTTTCTCACTGTTGCTTTTTAGACCTTAGCGCCGCGAAAACACCGGCACTTGATTTGTAAATGACAAAAACTTGGAGTCTACAACACTCGCCTGTACTCATTTCATGCGCTTCCGACTTGTCAAACTCTCGGAAGCGTGGTTTAGGTGTTTAAAACCGTATTGGTTTATCGCCAAAAACCCAACAGATCATATCAGCAAGCACTGGCCTTCCAGGTTGTTCTTATCTGTCGACCAACCTGCTTCTGGCGAGTATCAGCTTGTTGACATGCAGTAATTCTGCAAAGCTTCCGCTATGTAAATACTAAACAGGCATATAGTGGAAATAACAGCCAAAGCGATGTAAGTCAAAGACATGTTCCAAGCTGTCATTAACAGCCTATAGTATATCATCAGTGAGGTGTTCAGGCCTGTGCTAGTGTGCATCATCAGTGAGGTAAAAAGAGCATGCGTTTTGTTTTCAGGATGATACGAGAAGTAAAAGCTATGCTGATGTTGCCAGAGGTAGGTGTGGTTATGTTCGGCAAAAATTTTCGACCAGGATTTTACCTATGCAAAACTATTTTTTGAGCATAGATTCTTGTCTTTTCTTCATAACTTACGAAGAACGTTTAACTTCCGTCGGTAATGATCGCAATCGTTGCAGTATTGTAGGTCGCAGTTTATGCGCAGTTGTTTGCAACTCCTGTTTATTTATTCTATGGACATGGACGCTTACCATTAAATGTGCTATGTTGACTTGAACCTTGTGACTTGAAAATATATGTTACAAGTTGTTTGACCGATGTTACACTTTTAACATAAAACACACCGCGCGCGCATGTCTCAGGGTTATAGCCTCTGACTTTACAGATATATTACAAAGCGTCGTGTTGATGGCTGTTTAGCAGATAATGTATTTGTGCTGAATGCTTTTGTGAAAGAGATCTTGGCAACATTAATGATGGCATGCAATGCTTGGAATTCCTTTTATATTCGTTCTTTATATTCTCTGGAATGTGTAGTGTTGAATCGACGCAGGGTGCGCTGTGAGCCATATTATTAGTATCAAATCTCTTTATTTCCAATTTTTTATATATCTCTTTATTATTGTTGCTTACAGGAGTCAATGGTCCTTCGAAAAGAGAAAAGGAATCCCCTGCGCCGGAAACAAAGATTAATCGTTCAGTTGTTTCTAATGTGGCATATGAGCACTACCACAATCCATTTAATTACTGCAAAGAAGGTGCAAATTTACCTTAGAACAATTTTAAGTTTTGCACTTATGCAGGATATTTGAAAGGCATGAAGTGCAAACTGCAAGGATAATAGTGTATTTTCATGCTGGAGTGTTTCTCAAATTATGCGCCAGTGCCCCTTGTGGGTATTTGCGACTATGAGGGCTGGGCACAAACGGGGCGATTTTTGTCCTGTTTCGCTACAAAAAAGTGACGAAGCAGGAAGAGAGTTACTATAGGACCTCTGTGGCAGTTACAAATTGAAAGTTCATCAATGTTTGTATCTTCGTTTCTGCGGGAACCCTGTCCAAACTTGAGTTTGCGGTGTCACAATACGTCTGCTTATTTCTTGTTGCATGTCCGTTTACTACTGCAGACGGAGCTTAGCAGTGCCTGGAAGTGCAGTATTTTGTAATCTAGGTCGGCCTATATGATTGCAATAAAATTGCTGGACACTGATACCCGGAGCGACAGGAAGTCAAGACATATTTTGAAAAAAATCAAATTCCACGTACCAATGCAATAGCATATGCAACTAACGGCGCCATCTTATGGGCCGTTACCGTGGCTTCAACGTATTCCTCAAAGTAGCAAATTCCCAGGTGCTCACAGTTCAATATGTAATTCATCGGCAACATTTCGTGGCAACAACATCAGCGTACGGCCTCACCTGTCCTTAAACTATCACCAAGGCGGTGAATGAAATTACAGCTCACGCCCTGAATACCCGCGTATTCGAAAAATTTTGCGGTGAAAGCGATGAATCCTTCAAGCGTTTACTACTCCCACCGAAGTACGATGGCTCTTCAAGGGGAATTGCCTTTCACGATTTTACTCACTGCTTGATTTTGCCCTGGAATGCCTACTTAGATGAGACCCTGACCTTGCGAAATAAATTATGTTTGCGACAAATGATATCGCCGAGTTGTCCGGAATACAGTAATTGCCAAATTTAATTAATTGAATTTGTCCATTTAGAGGTGTAATGAAATAAATCTAATCAAGGTGAAAACGGAACAGTCTGGCTTAAAGCACAAGTTCGTGTTGTATCAGAGTAACTTAGCTTGACGATACTTTTTCCAATTCGCAAGCTTGTAACAAGTTAACACCAGTGACAAAGGCATATCTGATGTTGATATAGACCTGTACAACAAATATCTGCACCAATTACACAAAGACATGGAAGTTCGATTCCAGAACGTATTTCAGTTGGAAATCCCTTCCTGGATAGTAGATCCATTCAGAGATATTTCCAACATGAAACTTTTTAGGAAGAACTTGCGACATACATAAAGAGATCTCCAACAGAAACCCAAGTTGAATATCTCGTATCAATCGTTTTGGCTACAAAACCAAATCAATGAGAAGTACCGTCGCGCGTTGGATCGGGGCAGGGTTTTTATCATTGCCTTTTCCAGCTCATACTTGGTGGAGCGCGCGTTCAGTACCGTGACCATGCAGCAAAAGAATCCATTTTGACGTAATCAGACGGGAGACTTGAGACTGCTTCTAACCAAAACAAAATCCGATATCAAAGAGCTTTTCTCACTGCACCGACCTCGTCCATCTCATTACACCTAACATTTTTGTTGTGAGAAATGGATAATAAATTCGTTTTATTGAAGGGGCATTTGATAGTAAGTTATCCAGGGGAACGCCATCGTAAAAAAGTTTGAGAAACACTGTGCTAGATGATACGGATAGGGATGTTACTTCTCCGGCACACGTACTTTTTACTTGAGGTGTGGCTTGGATTTTTGTCAGTGGTCATAATTCACAATCCAGCTTCGGCGAAAAATACAACGGTCCTGGAATTGCTCGCGTCATAGTTGAGCTTAGCTGAAAACTGCTCGTTCCCTGTTGTGTCGTGTGCTTGTTTCCTGGAAAAACTCTTTTTACAGCTTTATTTCATGGTATAATAGTGCCCTGTTTTCTTGAAGATCCCAGCGAAGGTCGGATTTCATACAAAAAAAGCCACAATTCTTGGTGTAAAGGAGGAATCGATGTTTGAAACAATTTGTGTAGAGCTTTTGAATCATTCTTGTTTTTGTTATGATGCTTGTGTACAAACTCAAATCTACTTTTGTGTTTGCTTTGTAGTTTACTGAACAAATATATGACCTGTCAAGGTTGCACATGAGGCTAAATTATAGTTTTACTTGTGTCATATTATTATGAATCCGATCATTGTATGAGATGTTGTGGCTCCACTGAAAAGGCCTTGGATTTTGTGTAGTTGTGCTGTTTTTAATAGCTTGCACCAGACGTGTCGTGTGTTTGTGAATCAGGATGGATTGTCTTGTATTTAGCTTTGAGCAGAAATGTGGATTTGCTGGAAGTTTGTCGAAGCCTACTGGTATGGTATGGAGTAAAAATTGAAACCACGAAACTTTAATCAGACCTCATCTTTAGGAAAGCTGCAATCAAGCTCTTTTTCTAAAACACAAGGGCATGCTATCTACAGTTGGAGTTGATGATTTAGCAAAATACAAAACCTCGATGTGTATGGGGAAAAACAGGCAAATCTTCAATTAGGCTGTGCTTTCCGCCGCTATATACTTTCCCCGTATGGTACACATGAAATTTTTGCCTTTTTTTGCTTGCATGTGCATTGTTTTCTCGATGTGTCGATATTTGTTTACTTTATCATTTTAAGGATATTATCTGGTGGAGTTCCAGTGCTTGGTTATGGATAACTTTGACGAAGGAGATACACTGTTTGTGTACATTGAAAGTGGAAATGAATATTGCCCCATGACTTACAGCGAGTGAGTATTCCAAAATGCTGTGTCTCTCACTGCTGAAAGTCCTGTAGCATGACCGGATTTCATACTTGCGTATTAATAGCAGGGTTCATTTTTTTAAGAAACTAAAAGGTTTTCCTATTACGAATAGCACATTTTAAAAATTTATCTGAAGTCAAATACTGACAATTTATTTTCATGTGATTCATTCAAATGGACGCCAACCAGGAAAAAAAATGCTCATGTATGACGTCAAAATTATTTTACGTTTCTGAAGCTCCCATTTTTTTTCTAGTGACAGTGCATCCCATTTTTTTATTTACTTGCATCAATTCAATATCCATTCTGTTCTTTTCTTGCAGGAGGGGTGTGTTCAGGCTTGTACTGGTTATGTCTGAAGAAAGCGTTGTGTACAAATACTGTATTCAACGCAAGGGACGGACGGAACAGGACTGGGAATATTTTCCTGTCCATTGGAAAGATATCACCAACCGAATTATTTCCTGTGGCGCAGGTATCATTGATATAAAGTTTGTTAACGCGCGTTACAGTTGTGTATTACTACTTTCCAACCTAATCATCAACGTCGAGCACGTGGCTGGACTGGCCAATACCGTTTTTCAAGTCTTCGGTGTGACCAGTGAGGTAACTAGAGGTTTGAACCAAGGGAGCAAACTTAGCTGAAGGCGGCCCGTTGGCCGCCGTTTGGGTATACAATAAGCAATTCCCAAAAACTTTTACACGTTATTCTACAAAAACGTTCGGAAGCAAATGTATTTCACTGAAGAAAGTACTTGTGACATTGTTGGGACTTTTCGGCGTCCCCGCAGTCATTCGGCTCCCGGGGAATTGTTCACCCCTTGCACCCCTCGTTACGTACCTGACCATGCCTGAATCTTGGCAATTAACCCTAAGTGAATTCCACTTTTCTTCTAAGTACCAAATGTTTGACTTAATGATGGGGCATGGGGGTGGACTCTGGGCACTGCCTGAGTAAACAACAAAACAAATGTAA
>Ga0210059_1004413_pt1 | contig 22687 bp, 11 predicted proteins | sample Ectturendosymbi2_FD_188042 | JGI IMG/M metagenome (GOLD analysis project Ga0210059, IMG submission 188042) | Ecteinascidia turbinata endosymbiont from Florida, USA - Sample 2 (SPAdes) (version 2) | ecosystem: Host-associated > Tunicates > Ascidians > Unclassified | place: Key West, Florida...
ACGTAACGGGAGAATTTTTTGAAGTAAAACAACTTTGGGCGCCATTTTTGCCCAAATTTTCAGGGATTTTGTTCGGATTTTCAGGGATTTTGCCCAAATTTTCAAGGATTTGCCCAAATTTTTGGAGATTTTGCCCAAATTTTCAACAAATCAAATTTTTTGGGGGTGCACTTGCACCCCCTGCACCCCTGCCTCCTACACCACTGTGCAGCCAATCCATTCAACACTTGAATTGCACTTTCAAAAGCTAGAATGTTAACAAAACGGTGGTTGGCCAATTTGCTCTTGATATCTAAATAGGCAATCTTTACACGCAGGCTATATAAACTACATTCTATTAAAACTGTTGTTGTGAATAAGCCGAAACATGGAGAAACAAGGAGCTCAGTTTGCAACAAATGTAGTCAATAGTTTGTTCAGGGGCTTTCACTAAAACCAAAGATCAACATCACCTTTTTTATACAATCTGAAATGATGCCTGAAAACTTTGGGGCGGATGCAAATGCCCGGTTTTCCCCACCCTGGTTGTGGGTCTGATTCAACTTACACGCGCGTAAAACTTTGTTAAAAAGGATATTTGACATTTTTGTTGCTTCATTATTGTCTTGAGTTCTATGTTCGACTCCAGCGAGAAAGCAGCAATGAAGGCGATTGATAAACCTACAGAAATCCACTTACAAAACTAAATGCACTCTATGTGTGTCTGCAGTCTAAGTTTCTATTATTTTGTCTATTATTTTGACTATCATTTTCAGTTTTCTATTGATTTGATTAATATTTTCAGATTTTCTATTATTTTGACTATTATTTTCAGATCATGGTTGTTCAAAAACAGGGCACCCAACAAAATTGATAGCTTAAAAAACATTTCAAGGTGGGACTGTAAAATAAGCCCTACCTCTGCAAAACTGCACAAATTTTAAAAGTTCACCAAAAGTTGCGGTAGCGATAGCTCGCTATTATTTTTGTTCAATAACGGGGGGGGTAGCGCCGCTATTATTTTCAGCAGATAGTGATGGCGGTAGCGATGCTATTTTCAAAGTAGCGGTTGCCCACCTCTGTTTACACAACACATATCAAAAAAGTAAACGCCAAACTTTATTCCTTTACTCTGAGAAGCAAACTAACTGACAAAAAGTAATAGGTCAGAAATATCGCTTGACACCGGGGTGTGCACCAGACAGTCCAGCTGCACACTTCCTGTGCTCCATTGCTCGTATTCGACAAGACACTAGCGCAGCCTCAATTTGCAGTTGTAAATTGCACTGACGCAATGATGAGTGTGTTTTCCTCCCCTGTTTTAACGCACAGCCTGATGTTTTTGCAGTTATGAACTGCTGTGTGGTAGCATTGAGTGTATGTTCCCCCAACATCCTAACCTGGAGTGCTGATAGTGTATAGTCAGTCCAATGACACAAAAATAAAGGGGAATGCGTACAAACGAATGTGCACATTATGTCAAAAATCTTCGCTAAAACGTTGGTTTGGAAACATGAATATGACGTCAAATTGTGATGTCACAAACAGCGCACACCAAATACAAATGACCACCATATGACACTGAATGAACCCGCCACCCCCCATGAAGATTTTCTAAGTACGCTACTGCTGGCGAGTTATGGCCAAAGTGACTCGTTGGACTGAAAAATTCTATATATATAATCAGGGGCTGATTTTAGCGGAGGCGAAAGAGGCGGTCATCTCGGATCTCCCTTTTGAGAGTTTTGCATTGTTTTGGGAAAAGCTTATTATTTAGTCTAGAGGTACATTTACAAATCTCTGAAGCAAGTCATACGTTTGTCAAAATACAACAAAATTTACGTGCAAATGTGCCAAAAGGGGACCCTCAACAAGTTTAACGTGTAGACAAAGAACAATTTAAAATCAAATGACTTCAAACAATTTACAATGTTAAATGGACCTTCACACAGAAGCAAATTCCCAGACAAAATTAAATATTAAACTTGCTTTCAGCGAATAAAGTTTTTGTGTGCAAAAATGCCCCTATCTGAGAGTTCGCCTCGGGCACTTAAATTATAATATGCACCCTTGCATATAGCAAAGAAAAATGTGACACAAGGACCGCGGGGCCTCTAAAAGCATGGGGCAGGTAGCAATTGCTACATGTGCTACTATTGTTAATCTGGCACTGCTCAGGGTGACGCAGATGGAGAAAACAATTTTCCCTCTACTCCGTTTAAAATTTACAGTGAATTCAATAAAAAATGTGCATGTACCAATAAAACCGAAGCATATAATCACTGCAACGAGAGGTTGGGAGTACTTTGCAAAGGACTATCTTTGAACTGTTTTTGCAGGAGTTTTGTTATGAAACCCATAGGCTTATTCACAAGAGGTGGGAGTGCCAAAAAGTTTCTTTTTTGAGAAGCCAAATAAAACCATGTCTTTTTTCGAATGCTTTTCAAAGCACTCTGTTAAAACACACTGGTGAAGTTTTTTTTTGTTTTGCGTAATGCAGACTTTTTGAAATTCAAAAAACGCCTCGGAAGTCTCTTGAGGAAAGGTTTTGCTCATACGAGTTCTACACAGAGCGCAAATAATGCGTCATGGCTGATCAGTTGCTTTGACGCACTGCTATGGGCTTGGCGGCCTTTCTGGGTTTTCTAACCGACTTGCGGTGTTGCAAAACTGTAAGTGTGGCAGCAGTGGCGTATATATGCAAAGTGGCGCCCATGGCAAAATTTAAATCTGCCCGCTTTCTGATAATTTAACTATTAAATGTAGGAACAATTTTTACGGAAGATAAACCATAAAGAAAATAATTTTTTTTTAACTGAAAATATTTGTGTTTACTTTTGCTTTAAACTTTTCAGCAAATAAAATATAAATTATCCATGACGACTACAACATACTTCTATACTCATTTATTTTTACTATGATAAACATCAATAACATTCAAACAATAACATTATCGCAGTCTATAGGTCTACATATTGCTGCCTGACAAAATTGTATATCTTAACAAAAAAATCAAACAACGTATTGCAACTGCAAACGACAGCTTTTTTTAAACAAAAAGCATTTGATCTGAATTGTGCAATAAACTATTTAATGCAAGTCATGTATCACTTCTTTCCAAAAAACACAATTCCATCGAGACATAAACATATCTAGCCTTTTCCGATTAAATTACACAAAAATCCTAATTAAAACAAAACAACAGTTTCCGTGCCTTTATCGAAGCAAAGTCGTCTATGATTTCATCAAAGTACAGCAAGCTTTTGCTGTTTCCTCTCTTTCTATTCTCATCAAAGCTATATCACATAATCTAACCTGACTTATTGTTAATTAATGAGGCCCGCAGGTATGAAAGGACCAGTTTCAGTTTACTGAAAGATCGTTCGTAGCTTGCAGTAAATCCTGTACAACTGCCATCATTAGCTTATTTGCAAAGCAATTCGAAGAATGTCAGGAGGACTTCAGGTCAGGAGGACATTTTAAGTTACACCACGTGAAACCAGCATTTTGCAAATTTAGACTCTTCTCGTATAATTTCTTACCATCTACATCTGAACTGTACACAGCTCCTAAATTGTCACACGTAGATTTTAGTTTCTCACAGTCAGGACCTTTTCACACGGCATTGGACATCGAAAAGAAAGCCAAATTTGGACAGAAAAAGCTAGCTCTAAACAAGAATAACAAATCTCTTGCATGAGTTAACATTTTTGCTCAACTAGTACGACAACCATACTCACAGCTAATTTTTCGAGGACTAACTAATGTTTTCTACCTTAGTCTCCGGACTGGAGCATTATATTCAGCCTATTTATCGGGCACTAGTGGCGTTCGAAGAGGTTTCATGAAGGTGGAGTGAGCCGCAGTAATTTAAATAATTTGTAAATCTGTACGACCTCAACAGCAGTCATTTGCGTAACAGTCAGATTCTCACAGCCACGGACTTAAACTCATCTCAGCCAGATTCTGACTAATATCTTCTTGCCTGAAATGCAGCAGTACGGACTGACTTATCCTTTCTTATAGTGTGAGAAGGACGAGGTCTCGAAGATATGGCAAGCGAGCGTTCTTGTTTTGTCGCAATGTCTGACCCTCGTACTTTAGCATGTCACAATACCACAGTTTTGTGATAATGCTTAGTGGTGCTGGCGTAACACGCCCGACTTAATGCTTTAGGTAAGGGCGCGGTGTTGATGCAGCTTTGTAGTTTATGAATGCATGGCGAAAGGGAATAATGAGGAGGGGCACGCGGGGCACAATTCTCCGGGCGCCGACTCACTGCATGGGGCGCCGAAAAGGCCCAACATTGTCACAAGCACTTTCTTCAATACAGTACATTTGCTTCGGAAAGACCTCAGGTTCGAACATGGGGGCGCCAAACTTACTTATTGTCCCGGGCGCCATCTAACCTCGTTACATCCCTGGCATGGGGCGCAAAATAGAGGTTCAAGAAACTGTAGATAAAGATTTTAATTTTTGCGCCCCCATCAAAGTGGCGCCCTTGGCACGTGCCATGCCTGCCATAACCTAGATACGCCACTATGTGGCAGCAAAAACGGCAATTTTGAACAGTTGTGAATATCAGTTTAACGTAAAAATATGCAATTTGTGAAAAACTTGAAAATATAAAAACTTGACAATAAAAAATAGCAAATCTAGGAACTATACATACAGCCATAAAATCAGCTGGAAGGCGCTACACCATTTCACTGCTAGTTAACTACACAGATAATCTCGAACATCGCTCATTCTGCTACAGCATGCTGCATCCCAATAATGCCTGTCGAAAACATTTAATATTTTCTTTTTATCAGAGAAAGAAAAAATCTTAAATTCCAAGGCAATGGTTACCTGCAAAAGATCTGCCGCAGTTCTAAAAAACTGACAAACTACGAGCACCTTGCTCTAAGTCAGACAAAAAAGCAAACCCAGGTTGCTTCAGGGATTCATTGGCCCTGTGCACTTTGTTGTTGCCATGGAAAACACATTGAATCCACGGTTCCAACTGACATACAAGTAATGACAAAAAACAAAACTTTCCCGCTGAACCACAGCCTAGCATGTGCCAAAGAGGCTTCTGTTTATTTAGCCATACATAAATGCATATGTAAAGAAGGCAGAAAAAATAGAAAAGTAATGACGAGAAGGGTGGATAGCAAGCAGAGAAAACAAGATCTATAATTGAGAATTAAAAACAAGACCCCTTTCAGTTAGTGAGTATTTGATTGTGATGTTCAAGATTTTTTAGTATTCCTTATAGTTATAACTAGCATGATACATGATTTTCTCTCATTTTATATTATTGTAAGCAAATGTGAGAAGTGGAATGGGGAAGCATTTTTATGGTCGGCCCCGGGCGACAGTTAACATCGCTACGCCACTGCAGTAGAGCATGCGGTGGGATATTGCCTTGCTGGTTCAAAGTGCAAACCTAATTTGAGCCAAAACAGTCTATTACTCTAATAGGCCTAAATATTTTTTTCTTTGCGTCAACAACAGAATCACGAGAAACATTTTCAAAAATTTTTTTTACAGAATGAGCAAGTTTGGATGGATGCAACAATTAGTTACAATTTTGCTTTTTGAAATTCAAAGTAATGCTTTAGTTTTTTAAATCTCGAAATTTATCACCTCTTAATTCTAAATCTTTGGAGAATTCTTAAATCAATTACTTGTGTGAGGGGAAAAGTAACTAGGAAGATGTATGTAACGTTACAAAAATGGCAAAGCTTTGTTAGCCAAAATACACGAAATATGTGGTGAAGAAATTTGAGTTTCAGTGCAGATGCCCAGTGTTAAAATAAAAAGAATGTAGTGAAAGACGTAGGCCTAAGTGGTAGATAGCAAAAAAATTAAAGTTTGTTTCTTCGTTGGCAAGTGATTTAAACGACGAAACACCTTGGCAAAAAATTGAATGATGGAAAGCAACCTTTCCTGTGCAGTTACCACTTTGCTGTGTTGTTTTGACTAGTGCTGCTGGGGCTGTATACACTCGTCTACATCGACTGTGCTTGTTTAAAAAAAATGATTCCCCTCTTCTCCACTTACTCAAATAACATAGGCCTACTTCAATGCTAGGTAGGAGACCAGAACATGGGAGCTTCACCAGGGAGTATCACCTACTGTCTCTACAGAAGGGTTGGTATTGTTTTGCAACGAAAAAAACAATTACAAATTTTTCTGAGTCAAAACAAATTTAATGAAGCATGGCAACGGCAAACACCTCCAATATTCAATTGGTTCACTGACAGTTTTCAAGTGAAAAATGCGTAGACCATCTAAACGCTGCCAACATTTTCAATGTCCATACATACCTTCAAGGAATTTGTAAATAAGGCCACAAGTTTGAGGCTGTGAATTCCTAAGAGGAAAGTGAAAATGAACGTTTGCAGTATTTGGCCGTTTGCTCAAATTTCGGTTGATTTTTGTTGTCTTGGTATTTGACAATGTGCCAGATATTTTGTTGCAGCATTATTCAAGGAGTTAGCTTTAATACCATCAGAGAAATGTGAGGTCTCGAGTCCCGGTCTCGGTCTCGAACTTCCAGGTCTCGGTCTCGGCTTTTATGACAAAGTCTCGGTCTCGTCTCGAAATTTGAGCCAGGTCTCGGAGGTTACCGTCTCGAACAGTAATGTAGTCAAGGCCGAAACCTCCGAGACCGAGTCCCGCTGCGGTTTCCTTGGTACATGCACATTTTTTATTTTATTCAGTATAAATTTCAAACGGGGTTGAGGGTAAACTGTTTTCTCCATCTCGCAAATAGCATAACAACAAAGAAAGACAACTTAGCCACTGACCTCTTTGAACGGCTAAATTTTGAACAATCATTTTTTGAAACCGTTTTTTAAGGAACTCCTTGCAGAACTTAATAAAAAATATCTTATGCAAAGTGTAAAATAACAAACCTGAGGACTAACAAATATGCAACACAAACGGCTCCTTAGAAATTGTAAAAAATGATTGTAACTACACATGTAAATAATGATTAACTGTGCTCAGTGAATGTTCTTAATATACGTTTGATATAACAATGATGAGTCAAGGAAAGGGATTGGATCAATGAATGTAAAACCATTCATATAACTTTGATGACATGATATAGAATAGAGGCGACTTCTTTCGTTGGTCATAGACAAGGCTCAACATTTGAACAAGCACAATAAACAAGCTCAACGGATTTGAGAAACTCTTATCAATTCAGTCAGTACCAAAACTGAACCAAAGTTGTATAGATGTTCAAAAGAATGTCATCAATTCCATTCCAAATCTGGTTCAGCAAAAATGATAAAATCCATATCCATCAAAATACCAGAATGCCACAAGATTTAAATCCAAGTAGGCCTACATGTTCATCTCTAGTCATTTTCATTTCGTGGGGAAGCGAAAGACGAGTAAGTATATTTCTTACAGCAAGGTTAGGCTAGACATCAGAGGTGTGTATGGTTTGGATTTTGGATTTTTTGGAACCTGGACTCCGGCTGCTTCAAGCAGGATCAGGAGTGAGTTTTTTCCTGTTTCCGGACCGGACCGGATTAGATTTTGTTTTTACTGAAAAAACGTTATTGGTTGGTTTCCTGACTTTTATTTAACCGGACTCAAACAGGAGTCGGCTTGCTTGAATCTAGTTGGTACCGGATCCGGATTCAAAATTTGCGAAACAGGTTTGAAACCGGACTCAAAAAAAATCAGCGTCCGAACACCTCCATTGGACATGTGGAAATGACTGAGAATGAAAGAGACAAGTAAAATGGAAACTGCTTGCACAAAAAACTCAGATAAAAATGACGTGGAATCAAAATCGCTGAAATAACATTTGCCACCATTTTTTAGCTTATTGTGTGCCATTTTGTAACATGTTGGGCGTCATTTAATCGCAAAAAAAAGACATGGCAAAACTGTGAAATTTGTATTGACACGAGGTTGGAAATCAATGACTCGAAGTGACTCGACTCTGACTCGAAAATTTTTTAGATGATTCTGACTCAACTCAGAGTCGAAGGGCTTGTGAGTTTGACTCGACGTAGATGACTCGGGTGCATCACTGCAGACTAAACGCAGTAATCTGTAGTTCTGAAACAGAACGGAAGCTGCGAAGAACTTCAAAACAAGATTATCAAATCGAAATCCAACCTGAATCAGAATTTATGAAATCCAAATCCATCACAAAGCTTAAAAGCTGCAGGATGTAAATCCATGTTGATCAATATCATAACGTTCTCGTCGAATCGATATATTTTTTGTTTGAAAAATGCTGTTCTTTTTGCTACTCATGTTGTTATTTCGTAGCGTTTGCCACCAGGTTTTAAAGCAACCAGATAAATTAGTTCTTCTAATTCTGCCGTGAAATTTTTAATTACGAACCTCGTGTCTACTGGAAAAGTCGGACAGAAGTCGGGCTCAATTTATTTACTCCCAGAGTTGGTGTTTAATCTTTGGTATGCTGAAGGCATTAGATTAAGCAAGAGATAGGATGGATGAAGAACCTGTATCAGAAGTTCAGTGCACTCAAACATCAGCTCAAACCAGCACTAAAAAAGAAAAGTTTGCAAAGCTTCCCCATGGAGGTATGTAACTTTTTCTTACAGTATCATATAATAGTATCATACTATAGTATGAGCTTAACTGTGTACTTTCTTCTGAAAGATGAATTTTAACAAACGTACTTTGTAGCATTCACCCCAATAAAGTTTGATAAAGTCATTATTTATTACAACAGACCAGTACCTTAGGCTTTAGTTTATTAACAAAACCCTTGTCACACTGATATGTCATGTGCTGTGCAGTGGGGTAACCAATTGACGAACATCAACATGCCAAAATTTAGGACCTAGTCCTATAGGGTATAGGAGTTTGTCTGCCGTTACATATGAAAGAGTTTAATCTATCACACATGCTTAATCTGCTAGACATGAATAGAATAAAATAAAAGTTGTGCACATGTTTGATTCAGTATGCACCAATGTAATCAGGAGCCCTGCGGAGTAATATGATCTGTGGTATGTGTTAGCTACTCTCGGAACTACATACGCTGCTCATTGCAATTGTTGGTTTATTACATAACATGATGGTCTGTTTACAAAAATCATAACTAGCAATCAAATAAATAGCACCGTTTGCCACATACAATTGGTTCTAGATGAAAAACTACAATCAGATTCATACATTGGGCCAGTGATTTTCAACCTTTTTCATGCAACAACCCATTTTGCAACCCAATTTAACTTAATGACCCCCTTCTGAAAATTTCTAGTCAGGCACATGAAATGCAGTTGAGTCATTCCATATCAAGGTTAAGGAAAAAATGAAAATTTGTAACCCTACGTCTCAGAATTTACTTGTTTTCGTATATTGTATTGCTTTTTGAAAACAATAACCAAAGAAAAAATATTTTTTTTGATATCTCATACGGTTCTCGAGTTATGGCCTGTTAAAATTTTCACTACTAGGTGGAGATTTACCATGCGAGCACTCTTTTTTTGCTCATAGGCCAATGCAAATTTGCTTGTATCTTTATAAATACTCTACATATATGCACAAAAATTGGTTTCTGGTGTTTTGAAGGTCAAGGAATCCTAATCTGCAGTCAAAATAGCAGAAAAACAACATTTTCATGGAGAAAATTGAGGTTGAAAATTTTGTAACAAAATTTTTTAGTTCCGAACTTTGACCTCAAATTGTGAGGTGTTGACGCAACATTGCAAACAAATTTTTTTTCTAATTTTGTAGCACTATGCTTGTATTTTCTATTGATATAGGTTTGGTAATTATGTTTTTCAAAGTTTTTGAAAAAATTGAAATTGAAGTTTTATACATTTTATACAAAAAAAACAACATTTTGGCTAAAAACTTACATTTCAATAATATCTCAAATGTTCACCATATTGAAACTATTGAACATTTTCTGACAAGTGAGGAGGATAAACTATTACATACACAGATCCCACATTATTTTCTAACAAAAAATGCTGTAGCCTGCACCACAGAGGTGTTTATGTTAGATGTTTCAATTCTTCCCATTTTTTTCCTTTACCACTTCAATCACATTCAGTTTTACAAATGAAACGGTTTCAATGAATAACATTCAAAATCACTTTCATGTCATTTTCATTAATGATGTAATGTCTTCCACGACTCATAGCTGGCCGTGGAGTTCTTCTACACAGGCTTTGCTGTAGTTTCTTCTACACAGGCTTTGCTGTACTATAATGATGAAAACATTTCGTTCCTTGGATTGCTGTTCTCATTATGTGCCTGCTTAGTATAGCAAATTGTGCATTTAGCACATTGAGGTATAAAAAATTTGATGTTTAGGATATAAGTGTGACAAAAATCAAACAAATTTGGGTAATTATCTTTGAGTTTTTTTGCAAATTTCATCCTGCTACTAGATGCTTTATTATTCCAATGATGCCATCACAAGCAGATTTTCCATGAGTTTTCAAGAAAATGACCAAGATGAATCAAGGGTAATCATAGTTAGATAAATTTCATGAAAATTCTTAAAATTTTTGTATTGCCCTGACATCCATCTAAGAACTTCACTAATTTTTTCACATGTTTGTGTTTTTCCTTTATATAGCTGCTCTAGTCAAATCCCTATGATGCATTTTGAATAATAAGTTGATAATTTTCTGCAAAATCAAATAGAATGATGCAGAAAATTTGATCACCATTACTTTTTGTGTTGTAGTTAGATGCCTTGCTTAGCATTTTGCTATGTATGAGTGAGCTGCAAGTACATGGATTGATGCATTTAGAATGTCAATGAATTCTGCCATAAGAACAATGTGAGTTATTAACATCGACCTCTCAGTGGTTTGCAATTGTTGGTATATATTCCATTATTTAAATTATACATGGTTCTGTTATACATTATAAAAGGTACTTATGCACCACATTTTCCTGGGCAATTGACACAGCAATCTACCATGCCATATTCTGTTTTTGCAGTCTCACACATCTTTTATCATTAAGTTCTTGTATGGTTCATTAATTTTAGAAACACCAACAAACAAGTTTGCATTTTGGTGGTCAGTCCATCAAGGTCATCATCTTCTGCCTTAACTCACCGGTTTTATCCAGTGAATAAGCAGAATGTAATTAAGGCACATCACCGTCCACACCAATAACAGAAACAAAGGATATTTCCAATTTTGTAACAACATTGTGCAGTTTTTGTTTTGCTTTTGTGCACTGGTATTTTGGCATGTGCTGTGCAAAAAAGCAATGCAGAAGTGCTGTCATCCAGCTTACGTTAACTGTTGCTTTTTCAGTTATCATGCAAATGCAGCCACAAATCGGGACACTTAAATCTTTCTTTCATTTCATCATTTTTACAACTGTGCATTCAAAGGCTAAGTCTAATAATAGTGGTGTCACAAACTGTATTCTGAAAGCTAGTTTTACGTAGTCTGCACAACAAATACGAAAGAGAAGCTAAATAACATTGTTAAAACTTTGGAAACATCCTTTGCTTTTGTTACTGGTGTGGATGTTGGCATGCTTCAACAAACTTCAATTTCATTAGCAGTTAAAATCTGGCCTTGATGTTCCAATAGAAGATTTTAAATGCTAAGATAATAAATGTTATTCACTTATGTGGATTGATAGCACCGTAGAAGTGGATACCACAGCCAGCCTCCGAGTACAGGCAGATATTAAGCATTAAAAGAAATGACATGAAAGTGATTTTAATTGTAGAGCAGCCACAAAATGAGAACAACAATTCAAGGAACGAAACGCTTACATCATTTAGAAAAAATTTCCTCAAATGCTAAACAATTTAAACAAACAAGTAAAGATCTTAAGATTTCTGGCAGCACATGTTCAATGTCTACAATCCCTAACAGTCTACAATCAAAGTAAAAAATGATGGATATATAGCATGTGTATATGATTCAGTGTGGTCGATTGTCAGGATCATGTAAGTGGATTAACTGCAAAGTTAAGTCAAAGTTATTTTAGTTCCCCAAGTAAACTTTTTCAATGGCCGTAATGAGAAGACACATGTTGGAACTTGGGTGGCTCTACTGCAGTGTTTCGCAAACCATGGGTCGCGACCCAAATGTGGGTCGGCAAGGCCTTATGAATGGGTCGCGAACGGCTTTGTTCAAAATTGGATTTAGCCAAAACAATGTCTTTAAGCAGTATTTTATCTCTTCTTTTTTTAAATTGATTGCGACTGTAAACATCATAGAGTGAGTAAAATCATTCTGGATTGAGCATATCCAATCTTAGCCACCCTCTGTGATGTCATAGACTTGACTAATCAAAGCTTTGCAGAGAAAATACGTGTTGCAGGCTGCAGACCCAGTGTCCCTGTCTATTTCATACCTGTCTGAAAAAATAGCAGAGTGCTAACATTAAAAATACATTTTTTCGATGTTTGAGGTTTGGGTCGTGAGATGATCATGAAACTCAGATTTGGGTCGCGCTCAAAATAGTTTAAGAACCACTGCTCTACAGCAAAGCCTGTGTAGAAGAAACTCCACGGCCAGCTATGAATCGTGGAAGAAATTACATCATTAATGAAAATGACATGAAAATGATTTTGAATGTTATTCATTGAAACTGTTTCATTTGTAAAACTGAATGTGATTGAAGTGGTAAAGGAAAAAAATGGGAAGAATTGAAACATCTAACATAAACACCTCTGTGGTGCAGGCTACAGCATTTTTTGTTAGAAAATAATGTGGGATCTGTGTATGTAATAGTTTATCCTCCTCACTTGTCAGAAAATGTTCAATAGTTTCAATATGGTGAACATTTGAGATATTATTGAAATGTAAGTTTTTAGCCAAAATGTTGTTTTTTTTGTATAAAATGTATAAAACTTCAATTTCAATTTTTTCAAAAACTTTGAAAAACATAATTACCAAACCTATATCAATAGAAAATACAAGCATAGTGCTACAAAATTAGAAAAAAAATTTGTTTGCAATGTTGCGTCAACACCTCACAATTTGAGGTCAAAGTTCAAAACTAAAGAATTTTGTTACAAAATTTTCAACCTCAATTTTCTCCATGAAAGTGTTGTTTTTCTGCTATTTTGACTGCAGATTAGGATTCCTTGACCTTCAAAACACCCAGAAACCAATTTTTGTGCATCCATGTAGAGTATTTATAAAGATGCAAGCAAATTTGCATTGGCCTAGGAGCAAAAAAAGAGTGCTCGCATGGTAAATCTAGTGTTGAAAGTGTTGAAAATTTCAACAGGCCATAACTTGAGAACCGTATGAGATATCGAAAAAATTATTTTTTCTTTGATCATCATTTTCAAAAAGCAATACAAAATATGAAAACAAGTAAATTTTGAAACATAGGGTTACACCTCCCATTCAATTTGTTACGGAATGACCCAGTTGTGTTTGCACAATAGAAAATTGCAATGACTAAAAAATAACATACTATATCACTATGTTGAACAAAGACTCATTTGTTAAATTGATGCATATGTCAATATTGTTGAGAGACCCGTGCTGCATACAAATCACTCCACAGCGCAGCGATGGAGGGCGGGGTAGCCTTGGATTTTGAAAATTACAGCAAAAAAGATTGTTTTCTTAGTTTCAAGTAGAAAAACCGAATTTCGACACTTTTGCTTCCCCCTAGAAAATGTTTAGAAAAATCCCTTATAAAAAGCGTGTGGCTGGAGTGGCTGAAGATCGAATCTTGTTAAACTACACAAGAATTGAGAATGCGCTTAGAGCATGCAAGAAAACTTTCATTTCTTTGTTATGTATTGAAGTCCAGCAAAGTTTTAGTTTCCTTTTTTACTTGGACATTATCAAATGCCTGAATGCTTCTACATTAACTAACAACTACTGTTTTTGAGTTGTGCAATGGTTTGAGTCTGCAATGAAAACAAATTTTTGGTTTAAGGTTTTTGTGAGTGACATCATAAGTGAAGTAGGTTTTTGGCCATTTGGGCTCATGTTACCTGGCCTAGGGCCCAACTACTGGATGGAAGTATTTTGCTCAAGTTCTCATTGGAACCTAGGCTAGAATCTGAATCTTTTGATGCCTTGATTGACTTTCTAGTGTTTCTGGTTCAACAGTTATGATCTGAAAACAACAAATTAATTAATTATCTAATTATGGGTTTAATGAATTACTTTGTTGATTTTAGGTCATAACTTTTGAACCCAAAACCCTAGCAAAGTCATCCAAAGTATCAAAAGACTCGGATTTTAACCTAGTTTCCAATAAAAACTTGAGCGAAATACAGTACTACCATCTAGTGGTTTGGGCCTTGGGCCAGATGAAGTGGGCCAAAAAGACCTAAAACTATTCCACTTACGATGTCACTCACAAAAAATCGAAACCCAACACCAAAAATTTTTTTTTTCATTGCATACTCGAAGAATTACTGAGTCTTTTAAGGTTTGAACAGCTCTCTAGTGCAATTGTCGGCGGAGTTATTCCATCGCTACGACATGTGCAAACTGCTTGAGTTAGGCTGAAACCATACCAGCTTCAAAGGTGTTAAAAATGAACCCTCGGACTGCCTTAGTTACCATGGAAACCAGATAATCTGCAGAGTACTGATGTCTGCCATAAAAAAGTTCCATAGGTGAACTCTAATGCAGGGATGTACAACCTTTTGCTATTGCCAGCCGCATTACTTTTATTTATATGAAGTACGGCCGCCAATGAGTTTGAGTTATATTTTTTTAAAGAATAGGTGTTATCCGTTATATGTCAACTTGCCTATTCATTCTATAAATCTTTGTGACATCACTATCCAGGTTGTTACACATCATGTCTACTGATTTTCTTGCCTTGCGTTTGTTTTGCTTCAATATGCGCCAGCACAGCCGCCAAATCTTATATTTTAAATTATATGTGGACAGCTGCAAATATCAATATGGAAGGCCGTACGACCGCAGGTTGTGCACCGTTGCTCTAACCCTTTAACAACCGCACGAGCCAATCAATTGGCTCGCAATTTTTTGGTCATGAATCGCCAGCCGCTAGAGCTAGAGAGCTGTTCAAACCCTCTACAGATTCAGCAAGTCTTGTAGTCGAAATTGAAAAAAAAAATTTTTCGTTTTCGATTTGGGGTTCTCTGGGAGGACCGCCACAAGTGGGGGTGTTTTTGCTTTTCTTAGCCACCTTTGGCCGGCCCTCGGCCCCAACCCATTGGGCCATTCTTTGGCTCAAGATTTTTTTGAAAACTAGGCCAAAATCTGCATCTTTAGAGCCCTTGAATGACTTTCTAGCATATCTGTAGCGGAAATTTTGGACAAAACACCAAAAATTGGTGAAAATTTCAGCACCCACAAACCTTAGTTTGTGGTGGAAAACCCCTCTTTTCTATATGGCCAACAGTCGCCAGCGGATCAAACTAGAGAGCTGTTCAAATCTGCTCTGAATCGGGAAAGACTTGTAGTTTAGACTGAAAAAAAAAAAAAAACTATTTTCACCATGCGATTTCAGCCTTTCTGGCCATGTTTACAAAACCACAGGATGTTTTGACAGGTCTGTCAAAACAATCCATGATGTCAACGTCCCGTGGGAGTGCATAAATCGAGCCGAATCACTGGTGCGAAACCACGCGACATTTCAATGCATACTAGGCTATAGTACAAGCTTTTAGAGGGTTTGATGGACATTCTAGCATTTCTTGTTGATAAATTATGGCAAAAATGGTAGAATATTAAATAGGGAAATCCCTGCTAATCCCCTGGGATATTCCTGACATATTTGGAATATTTTTAACATAACTTTTGAACCAGAAACGCTAGGAACTCTATCAAGGGCTCTAAAGATGCGTATTTTAGCCTAGAATCCAAAAATACTGCGAGCCAAAATATTGGCGCGTGGGATCGGATAATGACGTCATATAATTAACCAAAAATCATACCCCCATCATGATCTAATTGGCCCGAAACCCCCCATCCAAATTTAAAAAAATTTTTTTTTTTTAAACTACACGACGCCACTAGTCATTACAGGGTTTGAACAGCTCTCTAGCTCTATCTGCTGCCGAGTTATGGCCAGCCAAAGTTTGGCCTGAAAGGGCAAATTATGCTTTTTCTGAAAAGTTAGGAATTAGGCCAAAAACTAGGTTTTTGGCCCATAATTTTGGCCACAGATGTGCTAGCAAGTCAATCAAGGCCTCTATAGACGCAGATTTTCACCTAGTTTTCAACAAAACTTTGAGCCAAAAGAATGGGTGAATGCGTTGGGGCCTAGGACCGGCCAAAGATGGCCAAAATTTCCAAAACATGTCCTCTTTGTGACGTTACCTCCAGAAAACCTCCCACCAAAACTGAAATTTGTTTTTTTCGATTTTGACTAGAAGACTTGCTGAATCCATAAAGGTTTGAACAGCTCTCTAGCTCTAGCAGCTGGCAATTTATGGCCAAAAAATTGCGAGCCAACAGTCATTAAAGGGCTAATGCCATAAAAATGATCATGCTTCAGCTAGATGCATTTGCATTACAACTTCCTTAAGCCTATTTACAATTTTCACCAATTTGGTTCCTTACTTCATCTAAACAGCTGTAGAATTAAGCCATTACTTTTGCAGTTGGAAGATGGTGGTCTGCTCGTTTCTGTTTGGCATATTTGGGATTTTTTGGCTTTGTGAATGTATATGCTCTACGCGTCAATCTCAGTGTGGCTATTCTTTCAATGGTTAATTCCAGTTACTTGATTAACACGCATAATCATACATCAGACCAATGTCCTGGAAGTCCAAATCAAGTAAATACAACAGTAAGTGATTGTTTCAATCTTTGATATCTTCTTGCTGCATGTGGCATGGGGGTTGTATAGTTGTATCCAGATTGTTTAAAGCCTGAGCTTGCTAGTCACTTTTGCTGTACATAATTTTTTGACTTTAAAACCACTAACAAGTTTGACTTCTTGTATTCTGCTTGCATGCTTCTGTCTTATTGTGCTTCTCGTACTAGTGACCATGACTGCACAATTAAAGTAATTGCCAAATTAGATTCATAATGCTATTCCTGCAACAAAAGTATTTGGGATGCGATGATATTAGAGGTGTCCACCTTGCTGCTAGAAATCAACATAGTAGTTTTAAAATACCTTTTTTTGAATTTGCATGTTCCCAGTATAGTCAAATCCAGTTTCCTCCTCTGAAAAAGAAAACCGTTCTCTTGAATGAAGTGGTGCCTCTTCAATAAAAAAAAGCTTTCTTTTAGAATCTCAAAAAATGTGATATCATTAAAGTATTAACAATAAGGATAACTTTGTAAAACGCTGCCCTATAAAAAAAGTCCTGTGATTGTAAAATTTTCATAAGACGTATGTATTTCATATCAGTTCTACGTGTTAGGATTCGTTGCAGAATTGGTAAATACACAGCTAAGGAGTCTCCCAGCTAAAGTTGAGTCTGCTGCATTTACTTTTTAATATGCTGCCTTATGTTTGTTTTGCGCCACTGCTCAACAAGAACTTGATAATGTTCAGTTGATTATGTCATATCAAAGCAGTTTCTTATGAACACAGCATCATTTTAAGTATCTTTGAAAATACATAAGGATCTCTTGCTTACGCACCACACTTTTTATCTCTTGAAGAAGCTGATTATTGCTCATGCTTTTTACTTACTAACTATAAATTTAATGAACATAAAATGGTATGCCTTCCAGAAAAAGCAAAGATAATTTGATTCCTTAGAAGTTGTAGGTTCATTAGTGATTTTTCAAATTTTAAGGCAGAAAATCAGTTGAAAGAGTCAAATGCCTTAAGGTAGCATTAAAGCACTAAGTGCTAGTTCTATGATTACAAACTACTATTTCCACATTTTAGTCAGAAACATGTGGTGGTCTATGTGTGGTTTCCACAAAACAAGCAGAAGTGCATGAACAAGCCAACTTCTCTCATCAGTTTTCCAAACAGGTTGATATCTTCTTGTCCAATTTCTTTCCAAGTGGAAGTGTGCTAGGTTTATTCTGTTTCTTACACTTTTTAAGACTATACAGATTGGTATTTGGTCCACATTTAGCTAAGGCAGTGTTATACAAAATTATGGAAACATTCAAAGTTTGTATTTTGGTATCTCTTTGCTTGACTGCTTTCCCGTACATAAAACCTGAGCCTGTTGCTAGGTCCTAGTAATTTTAGTTGCTCTATGTAACACATTTTGCAGAGTGGTGAGTTTAACTGGAATGGACAAGAAAGAGGACTTGTTTTGGGTGCATTTTTTTACGGCTACATTTTGACGCAGCTTCCTGGTGGTTATCTCGCTGGAAGGTTGGTGCAAGACAGTTTGTTTTATGTGGTTGATCATTTTAATCCACAAAAAACGGTCAAATTTGGACATGCATTTTGAAAAATGAAAGTAACTACTGCAATAGAAGAAAATGTGTGTTAGGAGCTAGGTTTTTTTGGTCATAGACTGAAATTTTTTCTGAATGACCGAAAAAAATTAAGTAAATTTGTTCACAATATCTGAAAATATTGACTAATAAATACTGTTACGGCAAGTTTCAATACCGATATGGAAAAATGACCAAAATGTCTCAGTGAAAAAAACAGTTGGAAGTAGTGTGATTATGAGATCAGTGTATTTTATTATATTGGAAAAGGTGACCATGTTCTTTCAGCTGGAACCAGGTAACTAACAGGAAAAAGGTGTTTTCCCAGATGCACTTAAATTTATACTTTTTGACAGAAGCTCAGGGTGGCTTACTTGGTGAAAGGTCCTAACGCATTGCACATATGTACAAGAAGTGCTGCTGGTAACTCTACTATTTGTGGTGATTTTGGGATCAACATTTAGTGCAATTAACTTTTTTAAACTTTTTTGACCAAGTTATTTTGTAGAAAATTAAAAGTTTTTTTAAAGCAGGAAGTTTGTTAGATAATCCCATTTGGTATTGTTATAGCAATGTTGGCTATTTTGTAATGATTGAAAAGGTGCAGTTTGGAAATAAACAATTTTGCTTTGCAAATGTTTAACTAACTTTACCTTCAAAGCTCATTTCAGGTATGAATAACTCAACCATTTCAGATACTTTCGTGCAAGTCTTGCTGAGTAAAATTTAATATTTGCTATTCTTGAGTGCAAGTATGTTTTTGTGTGACATCCAAGGCAGTCACACATGAAGATATTTGCTCCTTCAATTTTTGCTCTCATGAAAAGTGATGTAAAATGTATCTTTGTTTTTCACCTGTAGCAATGGGTTTGTTTCTAATTTGTGAACCAAATTATTTGATATTCAGAAATTTAGTGTTGAGAGTTGTGAAAAGTGAAACGCGGTGATATTTAAAAGATAGGCGCTTCTTTGTAAATAGGTGAAAGTTATATTTCTTCTATACGTTTCTTGGCTGGAGGTCAAAATAAGTGTTAAACACATGATTAAACTTGCATCTTACTTGCATTGCAAAATTAAGTGTTTCATATGAAACGTTTCATGCTGGTTATTATTGAGCAGTTTTCAAAAATTTTATCCAGAAGGATTTAAAACTTCAATTTCTTTTACGGTGTAACTACCTTTTTCATGTTAAGCTGAGGCACAAAGGCAGTCGATTGTCTGGAGTAACTAACTTATGGTGATGTGCGGTGAAAGCAGTGAAACATGCTTTAAAATAATTTTCTTGCTGTGTTCATTGTGCAGTACTGCATACGATTACCTATTGCTGTATTGCTTTAGAATAGAAGAACCCTTTAGCTTCGTGTTTAACAAAAAAATGAAGCAAAAGTGATTTTAGAATATGTTTGTTACTTCATAATTAAAGAAAGTAAACTTTTCATGAAAAGTAACTTTTTTATTGCATTGTGTTCTCAGATTCGGTGGAAAAACTTTGTTCGGAGTTGGTGTTTTTTGCACCTCAGCTCTGACCCTTTTAACGCCTATTGCGGCTCGTACGAGCTTTCCACTGCTCATTGCTCTGCGAATTGCTGAAGGAATTGGGGAGGTTTGTATGCTGACTGTTTTTTTGTGCAATTTGGTGAGCTCTTTGAATTGTCTTTAATAGCGCTTTCGTTTTAGGGTGTCACTTTTCCAGCCATGCATTCAATGTGGGGTGTTTGGGCGCCACCTGTCGAGCGAACCAGGCTTGTCTCTATCACATATGCTGGTTGTCATTTAGGAACTGTGATTGCTCAGCCTCTTTCTGGTATTTTGTGTGCGTCGGATTTTCTGGGAGGGTGGCAATCTGTATTTTATTTGTTTGGTAAGTTGTGGTGTTGTTATCCGGTAATGTCGGCTCGTTTGCTTTGCCATCACTCATAAACATTGGCACCATTTGTGGCAGGTACCGTTGGAATTGTTTGGTGTATCTTATGGTTTATATTGGCTTACAATACACCTGCGGAACATCCTCGCATCTCCCCTGCAGAGTTGGATTATATAGTTTCTAACGTTGAACCTGTAAGTTTAAGCGCATAGTTTGCAGTAATTCAACCTCTTTTGTCATCCATCATGTTACCATAGAAGCACTACTCATATTTGGACTGTTTTTATTTCTAGTGGCTGCTGTGGTCCTTGTTGCAGACTAGAAATTGTTGTTATACTATTGTTGGAAATAGAACTCGACCGATAAGATGTTTTGGGTCGTTTACGATATCTTTTTCATTGCCGATAACTGTCGATGATACCGATATTTTTGCATCACTCAAACCACAGTTAAAAAAGTTACAATTGAATCAACTCACAAGAAAACGGGAATAGCTCATAAGTGAAGAAATACACGGAAATATTTGCGTTTTTGCTAAGTAATGATGTGTAATAGAGATCGACCGGTATGACTTTTTGGGGCCGATACCGATATATCGGCCATTCACGGACCGGTAGCCGATAACCGATATTTCCAAAATTTTTAAATTTTGTTTTGTGCTTCATTATCGAAAATATAATGCATTCTATACCTTACCTTTTTTCAAAAACTTCAAAAATCAGGATTTATGAACTAAAATTTTTCAAATTGCAGCAATTTCAAATTTTTTCTATAATTTTTAATTAATGTGATGCTTTTGTTTCGGCTGCGACGGGTGCTCCATGGTTCATCTTGTCCGCTTGTTTATGAAAACGCATCTGCTGCAAGATAACTGTGTTGACTTGGTTCGTTGTGCTTTCTTGCGCAAGTTGTCTGCATGCGTGAGGAATATAACAGCGTTTTGTCAACACCTACTGAGGCTGATACCGATATATCGGCAAAACCCAAATATCAGCCCGGGCCGATATATCGGTCTATCTCTAATGGGTAACAACTTGGGCTTCCGAAAACACTCTGTGCAAAACAATAGGGTAGTGGCTTTAATAAGCAAATATTGCCTATATGTGTCAGCGAAATTTTCCTAATATGGTACATGGCCGATGTCTAGTTAGAAACAAACTTCGACTTAAATCTTTGCTACAGCTTGCAACATACATGTCTTCTCCCGACACGGCGAAATCTAGTGCGCTTGCCCACGTTATGCTATACCAGGGGTTCCCAACCTTTTTCTTGCCATGTACCCCTTCAGCATTCCGACAAATGAGCATGTACCCCTAAAACTTCTTACGACAAAATATTTTCTCATGATTTTTCACAGATATATTTAACAATATACATATACTTAGCTAAGCTAACTCCGGAGAATTAGTTGAACGTTGATATCAAGGAAATACCGGTGCGCCTGCTGCAATCTGCTGGGAACATCAGCACCTCACGCATTACTGCATTTCTTGAATTCATACTGAAACCTATCAGTGCAGAATTTTGCAAAAACTGCCTGAACGAATTTTGTCAAGACAGCCGTCAGTACATAGGAGACCTGCTCATGTGGAAAGAGCGCCTTACAAAAAAACTAGAAACTGCAAAGCAAAAACCAGTGTTTTACATTGTAGCGGCAAATGTGAAAGCACTTTACCCCAGCTTGTATAAAGACACTGCGACAAAAGCTCTTGAATGTGCATTGGAGAAGCATTCCGACTACAGCGCCGAGGCCTGTAAAATCATCTGTCGAACTGAACAAAATTTGCCTGAACAATGTGGTCACTCAATATGGAGACCAACTGTACATACAAAAAAACGGAATCGTAACCGGTGATAACCACTCAGTCTCATTGGCCAACATTGTTGTGCATTACATCCTACAGCCGATTGCGGATGTGCTAAGTGAGGCAGAACTTTTCCGTTGACATAATTTGGATTTCTGCATCAGAAATATCAAATGAACGCATTCGACAAGCACTAACTTCAGCTTTTGAGAACAGTGGCTTGGAACTAACGTTCCGACAAGCTTGCACTGCCGAGATAACAGGCGAAGTTGAATTTCTGGACGTCAATAATTGCGTAACCATTGAAGATGGTTTTGGTTTTGTCACTGAAGACTTCGTAAAACCCACAGCGGAGGGAAGGCAATTCATAAATGGGAATTCTCACCACCCGCAAACGACATTCAAGTCAACCTGTTTGGAGAAGCTATTAGATTGAGGCGCCTCAACCAAAGAAAAGATAATTACCTCAGCAGCTCAAACCGACTCAAAGAAAAAGCGATCCGTTCAAAATTTCGCTTGAACATGACTAATGACATGATAGCACTTGCATCTAATTGGGAAGATAGACTACGCCCCCCAAAATGCGACAAGAAAGAAGACCCACAGGTTTGGGCTACATCTTGTCCCCATCTGCTTACTCTAACACAAAAAGAAAAAAAGTTAAACCCGAAGGCAATGATTACCTACAAAAGACCCACCACAATTGGACAAAAGCTAACGAACTACAAAGACCTTGCTTTAAACAAGAC
>Ga0210059_1004414_pt1 | contig 22686 bp, 22 predicted proteins | sample Ectturendosymbi2_FD_188042 | JGI IMG/M metagenome (GOLD analysis project Ga0210059, IMG submission 188042) | Ecteinascidia turbinata endosymbiont from Florida, USA - Sample 2 (SPAdes) (version 2) | ecosystem: Host-associated > Tunicates > Ascidians > Unclassified | place: Key West, Florida...
TTTTTTGTTTAATATATAGAAAGGTTAACTATTTCCCTATGACAATCTGGAAAGAGAAAAATGAATAAGGTCATCGATAAAGGTTTTAGAAGCTGCCGCTTTGTTTCAACAATTGTGAAACACCCTGCACATTTTTGGTGAAAGGTAATAAACGTTCGTGTAAGCTGTTCAAAAGCTATTTTTGTGCCCTATGGTGGCCCTGATGCAGATTGGTTTTAATTTTTTCCTCTGGTTTAGCAAGCGTCCGAAAAAAACGTGCCAAAAGTTATGGGTCTATGTTTATTTCCGCAGGGTTCTTCGTTCCTCGAGTGTGGACCAACCCTCGCAATTTCGACTTCGACACCATTGGTTCGGCCATGCTCACCTTGTTCGAGGTTCTCTCGCTCAAGGGATGGCTCGAGGTCAGAGACATATTGATGGACAGGATGGGGCCGGTGAGCTGAACCCAACCCGACCTGTGACTTTTGTTTGTGGTGAGGGTAGCGGTGCTGTGGTCGTAAAAATACGTCCTAGACACGGTAACATGTTGCAGCGTCGGTTGAGAAGACTCCGTCTTTTATGCGCCTTCGGCCAGGCTCACTTTCGCAGTGAATGCTGTACTAGTGGCAGGGCCAATTACAGCGTTGCGTGTGGAGCTTGAACTCTTTAAAGAAACCCTGAACTTTTAAGAGTCATTTTTCAACGTTGTATGTCGCGCAGAAAACGAATTTTTGTTTGGTCTCAAAACCGGTAATTCTCTTCTTGAAAAATTCACCTACTCTGCTAATTTTCTTTGCCTCTGTCACTTTAGACCGGCGGTTTCCAAACTTTTTTGTCAGAAGGCCAAACAAGCTATTACACAATAGATCGAGGGACGGTCATGTTACGTAATGTGATTGTTTCGACGTGTGTTACATTCTACCAAATCGAGAAATTTTTCCTAAATATATTATTTTTGCACTATTAATAAAACGGCTTCGCGGGTCGGATTTGACCCGCGGACCGTAGTTTGGAGACCCCTGCTTTAGACTGTGATTCCTGTTCCTATTTGTGACGCATTGCGTCAAGGAATGCTGTATTGAAAGCAATATTCACACATGCACGGTCCTCCCGTTAAAATGTAGTTGTGGCTCACAAAGCTTAAGTGCAAGAAGACACAGAATAGCTTCTTTTTTGCTTAAAATGAGAAAGACAACATTGAATTCGATGTTATTTTTGCAGGTTCACACTCTCTACATTCACCTTTTCGTGTTTCTTTGCTGCTTTATGGGCCTGACTCTATTGATCGGTGAGTGCGTCGACGTCTATCATTTATATATCCACGTCCGTGCAGAATCCTACTTTACTAATTCAGCTCACTTTGCTCGTACACGCCTCCATTGTAGTGGAGACCCGTCGACAATCAATGTTTTTTTGGGGAGATTCGAGCTAGAAAGGTTGGCAGAACAATGAGCTTTGGAGCTTATTTGAAACATTAACTCGAGTGTAGCTTTTAACCTTTTTCTCTGTCTTGCAAAATTGGCGTTTTGACCTGAGTATTAGGAGTCTGAATTTCACAGGACCCTTTCCCAGGACCCATGCTTAACTTTGTTGCTCATTATGCACAGGCGTAGTCATCGCCATTTACAATGAGAACAAGGGCACAGCTCTGCTCACTGTCGACCAGCGACGATGGGAGGATTTGAAGAGCAGAGTAAACATCGCTCAGCCACTTCATTTGCCTCCCAGGTACTACGGGCACTTCGTGACAAAACATTCGTTTTTTGCCTATTTTTTGCTTCAAATGCAACACTTCTTCGTTATTTGCCCGCATCACTGTACCTGTCAGTCCCAAGCACAGTAACGTCATTGCTGCGTTCGTATACGCTACGGCTGAGTAATAATTGTGTAGTGTAAATTAGGCGTTACATCCTTTTTCATACGTTTTTTTCGTGGGGATCCACTGCCAAAAAGTTTTGACCATAATGTCTCGGTTGATTTTCAGGCCTCCAGGAAACGGCGTAAGACCACGTCTCTACGACCTGGCAGAGCACTCTTATTTCAAGGGAACAATAGCTCTTTGCGTCATGATCCGTTCCCTTCTACTTTCAGTTCAGGTCGGTTGACTGAAGTAGCGACAATTCGATGCATTAGCTAACCCGGTCTTTGAAAAAGAAAGGTAATATCGATAAAGAAACCAGAAAATTTAAACCGACTGAATGATGAGGATCGGGCGGATAAACAAGCTTAAAAATGAGCCTATCATACAGCTTTTTTAGCTTATGCTGCCAAATGGAGGTAGAACTCGCCAAACGTTTGTAAAAAATGATGGTCTGGGAACTTCACAAGGCAACCTTACCCATCTGGTCGAAACTGGCTGTGGTGTCATTTGAATTTTGGGAAGGAGTGCTGAGACTGAACCGATTATTATCTTGCAGTGGAGCGAGCATACTCCGCATGTTCGTTACCTGTTGTGGACTTCGATCCTGTTCGCATTCGTCTTCTTCTTGGAAATCGTCATCAAAATTATCGGCATGACCTTGTTGGGCATGTTGAGCAGTTGGAGAAACCGGTAAATGGGTATTTAGCGATAGAAATTTTGCGTGCTGCGATCAGAGGTGGATTTTTTTATTGGTACGTGACGTTCCAAAACTTTCGTTATCATTTGAGAGATATATATCTAAGTAACAACAAACCCTTGGCGTTTAACTACTTCGTTTTCTAAAAACGGTATGAATGTAAGGCGTAATAGATTTTCAGCTAGTGGAGGAGGATCAGAATTTGAACAAGTTGCTTCTTCTCACAAGGCGGTCATGCACTTTTCGTCTTTTTGTGTAACAAAGAACATCTCAATTAATTAGATCAACGCCTATGCAACAAATGTGCTCCACGTTTGACGCGAAAGGTTTGTTTACATCTCGACACGTGTGAGCTAAAGTTACAAGTCCTTTTGAATGCGTTCAACTCCTGTGTAAGTACACCTGTAGTTCGAAGCTACCTGCGCGTTGTACGCCTATGAATCCAATCTTCAGCTGATGTTTGGCATCATATAACAAAGCACTCACGCGCTGGACTGTAATAACGTGCGCGGTCTTCCCAGATCTTAAATATCGCGCGTGCATTTACCCAGGTATGACCTCTTCATTACTTGCCTCGATGTATTGTGGACTGTAGCTTTCTTCTTCGCACGTGAAGAAGCGTACGTTTACGCCTGTGGCTGGGTCCTCGTCATTCTCAGGTTCCTCAGCATTTGCGGCAAGCACGTAAGGCGGTGTTGCTCGTGTGCCTTCGTTTACAGTTAGTCACGTATTATGCCGAAATCTGTTGAATGATTGTTGCAAAACGACAGTTTTTGATGCAGTTTGTTGTAATTCTTTCCAGCAGGTCATGGTTCGGGCCACCCTTTCTGACATTTTAGCTGTTTTGTAAGCATGCGTTGGAAATAGCGACAAGAACTTCTTGGCTTGATCTTCTCTGTAGCTTCATCAATACGCCATCCAGTGGAAGTAATGTTAAATTTCGAAACGTAGCACTTTACTAATAAGTCACCTCTATCGGGAAGTTGAAATTGTTATTTTAAACCATGGTGCCCGCGGACGCCAGTTCGCTCGCACTGACCACGTGGGTCGCTCGTGGGCCTGTTCTGAAAATAGCTTAAACATGATCAGTGTCTTCGCATAGATAGATGAATATCATTACTTTTTTTGATGATGGCATAATTAAGTATAAATTAAGCAAAATTTTTATTTCAAAAGCGTGCATTATACTGGTAGTCCTTCGTATTAATCGGTACCCAAGAAGTAGCTCTCAGTTTCAAAAACGTTGGTAACCCCTGCTTAAAAACCACTCGGAAATTTTCCAGTCTGACAAATCGTTGCTGCCGTCTAGTTTTGCCAGCATTTTTAGCTGCGTGTTGACGACAGTATTTAAAGATATTCATAACGAAAGCCTAGACTAACGAAACGAACAATTTCGATAAGCGCTTGATTCGTCAACGAAAGTTCGAGTTCCCGAGTTTGTTTTAACATTTTCAACTGCAGGCAGCCTTGAAAATGCTGCTGATGACAGTGGCTGTCAGCGTCTACCGGTCATTCTTCATAATCGTTGCCATGTTCCTGCTTCTTCTGTGCTACGCCTTCGCCGGCGTTGTCTTCTTCGGGAATGTCAAGTGAGTCGTACATTTGCTTGCAACTGATGTTGCGCCATCATTGCGTCATACATTCGCGTCGCCCGCCTTGTGGTGATGCTGTGGGTCAAGCGATGAGGGCAAACGTTGCTAAGCTGCTTTCGAAATGTTTCGTAACATGGCTGACTACATGGCAAGCTGTTGTGGCGGTGTGTTCGAAGCCTGCCAGCTGGGCTTCTTGTGCATGTTGTAGTTTCATGAAGTGAGATTTAAAATTGGGGTTTCGTCTAAGATCGTCAGGCAGATAGAATCTTTTTGAATAAGACCTTAGTGCCTGATGTGTGTGGAAACGCACAAAACCTATCCAGCTCTCCGAAGTAAGATCCTGTTTCTAACAAATATGTGTGTTTTTTGAAATATTGACGATCTTGGATTTTTTCCTGGAGTTGAACGTAGCTGCTTCGTAGTTTTCCTGAACTTTGGTCCAAAACTCGAATACAACACATTGGCTATTGTTTGATAATAAGTTCTCTGTCTCCGTTAATTTCTGATGACGAAGAAGCAATGACTGCTTTCCCGCTTTGCTGGTCCATGTTTTTATCACGACAGCGGCAAATAACCTTCAACACTCCATCGTGGTTATCTCCCTGATCGTATCACAAAGGTTGTGAATCGTGCCCGTTAGTTGATCAATGCTGATGATTTCCTGACCATATCGGTCCCTTGTCACTGGGTGTAAAAGCTTCTCGTTTGTGGCCAGGTATGGCGAAAATATCGACATACACGCCAACTTCGCCACTGCTCCGAAAGCGGTCACCGTCCTGTTCCGGATCGTGACCGGCGAGGACTGGAACAAGATCATGCACGATTGCATGGTGGGTTCGGCGACACGATGTGTTCTTGCAACCGCCTCAAATTAAAAAGTTGTAGCGTATAACGTCTTCACTTCTACCAGGAACGCAACCAGCTGATATTTTCGGAGTGGGACAAAATGATTCGATCTTGTTGTTGCACCTAACAACTAAACATGTTTTCAAAAATTTCGTGGGGGGTGCAGTTGCCCGGTTGCCCGTCTCCTGGTTGCGGGCCTGACTGCCACACGCAACACAGTGTAGACTTAAGCACACATGGCGGTAACAAGGAACATAAAGATACATGAAAGAACGCAAACGTATATTTGTGGCGGTAATAGAAAAGCATACGCTTAATGGCGCTAACACGATTACTTTAATGAGACGCAAGCATAGATGTATGACATTACTGAAGAGCACGCGAACGGATGGCGCCAACATAATCGCTATTTACGAAAGTAAAACGTCGTCATATCCCGGTTACATCGCAAACAAAATCGCTAGTGTTGTGATCATGCCTGCTTGGGTCGAACTAAAGAATTATGATTCTCGCAGATTCAGCCGCCCCGATGTACAGCTTCTGAGCATTACTGGGATACAGACTGCGGAAATGTTTCCGCCGCCCTTATCTACTTCTGCAGCTTCTACGTCATCATTGCTTACATCATGCTTAACCTCTTTGTTGGTATGACGTTTGATTTTATATACTTCGCTGCTATGTTCTTGAGACTGTTTATAAATTGTCAAACATTTTCCAAGTTTCCCGTTTATACTGCTGCAGAGGCATAACAGAAGCTTCATTAAACTTATTCTTTTAAGCGTGCAGTGAATAATAATAAGGAATATATTACGAAACAGCGTACAGGCTCTTGGACAATACAAGAAAGCGATCAATCAGAACTCGTTACAGCGTAAAAAGCGGTTATTACAACCAAATAGTAAATTCATTTGCGTAGGGTTCCAAAAAAATCTGGAATGCTGCAGCGTTTTGACCGAAAATGTAGGGTCACGCTTTACAATTTAGCTTGTCCAAGTACTGTAAAGACGCACATTATGCAATCCCAATACTGGAAAAGTGTCAAAATAACAAAAACAGCTTTTTGAAAAAGATCATATATTTATGCAATTATTTTTTCATATTTCAAATTGTTTTTACCGAAAGCAAATAGTTGTTGGGTTACACGCCTTCCTTGACTCTGCCACCCACGCCTGTGCGTACATTCTCTCATTCTCTATTATGGTATCAAGTGGTGGAGGTCTTGACACGGGCAGTTACATAAATCAGTCATATGTGAGGTTCCACAACTATCGACGGTCTTGCGCACACGTCCACAGCGTCACAACGGAGCACTCGCAGCCTAGCATCAGTGTTCTTGGGAGTTACAATACCGGTGTTGTCGTGTTCATCGTGGTTTACAGGAGTTTGATTTTTATATCGCAGTCTGCAGGCGAAACCCACGTAGATGCGATGCCTTCTATTTATTCGTCATTTGGAGTGCAACTGTCGTTGGTGTAGCAGTTGCCACTACTATTGTTACGGGGCGAAAGGTCATGGACAGGGCAACCGATTTTTGACATAAAAACTTAAAATTTTGACTTTTACAATTTACTAATTTTGATTATCAAATTCCTACGTTTGCAACTGAAACGCGAAATGCAAAGCATATATTAGTAATCAAACCCAAACCCATGGTTGCCCTCGTCATGAATAATATAGGTGAAAGGTCACGAATAACGTAGGTGAAAGGTCACGAATATTGTAGGTGAAAAGTCACGAATAATATAGGTGAAAGGTCATGAATATTGTAGGTGAAAAGTCACGAATAATATAGGTGAAAGAACACGAATTGGGAACTTTGTTTCGCTTCCGTCCTTCAAATGAACGCATGCGTAGCTGCGCTTGATTTATAATAGCTCTGCTTCGTCAACCCAGGGTTCATCTTTGTTACGAACGTGACGCTTGACAAAAATTGGACCTGGTTTCCACCACAACAAAACAGAAGTTCCGCTAACCGAGCGACGGGCGTGTCGAAGCATTCCTTCGCTGGGAATGCAGTTAGTTGATGTCCACGACGGGGAGCTGATCGAGCGAAGCGCATTAGGAAGGGTTACCTACCCAGTTGAGTCAGTGGAAACTGTCGAGACTTCAGAGAGCACTGTTTGCGAGAAACATAACTGTACATGCTTTCCAGGCTGCACCGTTATATTTCTCGCACTTTCCATTTCCACTGGGATCAAAACTTGTCCTTCGACTTCAAGATTTCATTTCAATCCTGTGGCAATGAACAGATGACCATCGATCGCAACGAATGTATGAGCGTATCTGAAATTGTAAACAGTTTCGTTAAACACTGAATGAATTACGATTTTCGCTGTCATATCGGGACAAGCAAAACCAAAAGTGCATTTGAATATTTATCTATGATTGGGAGAAAGCATTTGTTACGGGAAGCACTGGGCAGCGAGCCTTTGATGTTCGAGTTCTGTTGTTCGGAACCTTATGTTGCGTTTGTAAATCGGGCTTCGTCTGAGTGGGCGTACTGGAGATTTATCTGTTGACCCTCTTCGCACTGTTTACTTAGTTAACTGTTATGTTGGCTTCGTGCACCTGAATCAATTTCCAAGAATTTGCGTTTCAGTGTGCACCCCCCAAGTTGTTTCATGCGTTACTGACGTCTACTTTTCAAAATGGCGGTGTCGCTGATCGAGCTTTTTCAAAAAAAAACAAAACGAGATTTAATGCTTGTCCCGATTCTTCGAAGCCAGCCAAACAACTGAAGCACTGGTTGAAAGCTTTCGCGGACTTCCTTGTGCGCTGCAAATCCTGTTGCTGTGGTACGTGAGGTGGAGGCTCCAGATAAGCCACGCGCACTTCCCGCGTGCGCGAGTGCTAAAGTTTATGATGTCACAGAGAACTGCACTGCGTACGAAGCCGCCATTACAAAACTTATTTTAAAATTCCGAACTCACTTTTTTTACTGGGCATGTGCTGGCTGCGGGAAAGCAAAATCAGAATGAGCCTCTGCAAACGTTCATGCAAGGACTGCAAATACAACGAGGTGACAGTTGGAGAGTATTGGAAGGAACTTTAACGTGATACGTCTATCAATGGCCAGTCGTCGCACGCTGTCCGTCAACGCTTGCTCGACAACAGCGAGTTGACGCTGGATCAAGCATTTGACATTGCAAGTTCACTCAGTGTGGCTATTCCGCTGAGTATATTCCAAGCAAAAGAGCTTCGGAAAGTTTTGTTGCAGTGGTTGAGGCTCCAAGCATTGGCGGCAACGAACAAAACAGCACGCTCCGTTCCCAAGCCGGAAAAGTGTCGTTTTTGTGGCAGAGCCCTTAATGAACGTCACCGCTGCCCTGCTCGTGATTAAATATGTTACTCCTGTACTAGAAAAGGGTCATCTTTCACGTGTGTACCAGTCTCATACCTCTGGTAATTATCAGTCGGCAAACTGGTCGTCCGCTGCTTGTTTTAGTTGCTTCTTTACTTTTCGTGTGATGTCTGTCGCTTGTCCCGAAAGTTTGTTGAAAGCATCGTTGCCAGTGATGACTGCGATGAAAAGTTTACAGCTCTGATCGACACTGGAATTTTTTCAGAGTTACGTCAGTTCTACAGCAAGCACCTACTTTCGATATTTACCCAGCGCCCATAAAAGTTCAAATGGCGTCGTTGTCGATGAAAGTGAAATCGGATGGCTTTTGTCTGGACGACCTGACAGTAAATAACGTTACATACGACTCAACAACGTTCTTGACACTCTTTGCTGCAGATGTCAATCTTAAAGCTTGACTTTCAAAGTGAGCACCAACGTGTCATCTCCGATTCGATGAAGGCGCTGTTGAGCTAATCGTTTCAAACCAGAAAAGTTGCGGCAGCTCCTATTGAGGAATTGGGTTTGTTTTCAAATCTGTCTCGTGCCGTTGAACCAATTGTAACGCAGCGAAATCGTTTCAGTCAAGAAAACCAAGAATTCATAAAGGAGATTGTTGAAAAGCTTCTCGCTGACGGCATAATCCGACCAAATTCATCACCCTGGCGTGCACAGGAATGTTTTAAAATATAAATTTGATCGTCGTAGAAACTGATTGCGCGTTGACCACTCTCAAACTATTATTATTAACAAATAATCTGAACTGGACCCTTACCCGCCACTTCACGACGATGATGTGGTGAACAAACTTGTCACAATAGTGATTTTTCTTCCTTTGACTTGCGCAGCGCAGACTATCATATTAAAATGAAGAGATTCTGAGCGTGAGTATAACAGATTTGAGGCCATCGGGAAGTTGTACGCATTCACATGCATAATTATCCTTTGGTGTTTGGTGTGGAAAACGGCGTTGCGGCAAATAGCGCATTTCAAGAAGAATTGCAGAACCCCTTTGCTTATTTAAATAAGGTACAAGAAAAGCGGAAGTGTTAAACAGCCTTATAATGAAAATCACGGCCATTGAAAACGATACTAACGACATATTGCAAACGTTTCGGTAACTCCTGTTATCATCATCAGTGCATTGCAAATTGAGCTGCAGTGGTCATGCTGCAGGCTCTTATTGGTCACTCAGGAGAAAAGCGCTGTAAAAAATGAAAAACGCGAAATAAGGTGATTTAAATAAGATGATTGGGAGAAGCACGACCACGACGTCAAAGCATTTCTTGCCGCTATTCGTCGCAGAGAATTTCATTAAAACGAGAACAAAACCAGCGTCGCCGCTCGGTCGAACATTCAGATTCTCGGGTACGTTGTCGAGAACGGAATTGTTTTTGAACCTGGCCCTGAGCGTTTACTTAAGGCCTTAAAAGAATTACCCCGCCCACGTTTTGCAAGTCCCTCCGACAATTTTTTGGAATGTTCGCGTATTTGTGCGAAGTGGGCATTTCGCAGGCAAATCTTGCCCGCTTGCGACCGCTTCCCTATAACAGGAAGTGAATTGAAGCAGTTCAATCGTTGACAACTGAACCCGAATATGTTGCTGTATGCTCTGTTGATGAGGCAGTGCCATTCGTTGCCAAGCGTGCCTTTCCTGATGTTGCTACGTCGGCTGCCTTGAGCTAGCCTATGTGCGAGAAAAAGGCCACTCCGCAATCATTGGAGCTGCCAAAAATGGTCGCGTTTGCTTTCAAGACAAACATTTACTCTTGTGACTGACCAGCGCTCTATTGCATTCATACTCGACAGAGAGGCTTCTTTGCATTCATACTCGACAGAGAGGCTTCTTTGCTTACGTGTTAAACTACTGTTCTGGGAACAAAACGTCGGCCTAGACACTTTGATGCGAACGTTCCGTTTACAATGAGCCGCTATTTTCTCTTGAGCAGCCTCACAAACACCTGTGCCATCCTGAAGTCGCGCGGTTAGTGCATTTCGTGCGGGCGAAGAATATGCCATTCTGTACCACTGGTGTCAAAAAAGGTTTCAAATTGCAGATTTTGTGCTGAACCAAAACCGTATAGTAGTGGAAAAGTAACATTGATAAAAGCTATGAAACCGGTGGAACGTTCCAATTTAGATTTCAAGGAACCTATACCGTCACAAAGTAGCAATGCCTTCGTTGATTGTGACAGACGACTACTCTCGATTCGTTTCACATTCACTGTAAGAACACGACAGCATTAATTGTTGAACACGACAGCAAAATGTTCAAACAAGTTTCTAGTCTGTGCGGAACAGCAAGTTCGGACCTTCTTTTACGTCAAGCGAGTTTGAAAGGCTCTTGCTTCAAAGTGGCATTGCTTCCAGCTCGTGTACCAATTACCATCGGTCTGGCAATGGTCATGATGGCAAAACGGTTAGAACCGTTTGATAAGCTATCCATGTTGTTCTGAAAAACAACGGACGACCCTTGTCGCATTGTTTTGGAAGGTGCAATGCTTTCTTTACACCAGGGTTTCTCAACTGGGACCCTCGGCCTCCCCTGGGGGCACGGCGCGGTTCTCCGAGGGCCACGAGCAGAGGCTTTTACTCATTAGCTCAGCCGTGATATTGCAAAATCCAAGTGCAACAATATCAATTATAATATAGTTGAATAATATAATAGTTGAAGGGGAAGGGGGCCACAAACCGTGGAAAGTTGAGAACCACGGCTTTACACTCATTGTTATGCACTGCTGCGAACACCATGCTCCACGAAAAGTTATGGTCATGCTCTGGTGAATCCTTGCAGTTGGCGACGGCTATGTGAATCCGTGCCCTCGTGAATGACTGAAACGTGTGAAGCTTAACTGGAACGTTTTGCGCGGACCAGCGAAAACGAGCCTCTTTTCGACAATGTTGAAGTTACAGTGATCATATTAGCAGCTAGATTGTTCAACACATTTTACGTGATATCACTGCATTCATTGCTTTTAACCAACCGGCGAGTTACTGACCCTGAATAGGCACACGGTTAAATGTCCCAGCACGAGTAACTTCACTAACACCGTTACGAGTTTTTAAGAATCTTTGTCAGCAAATCCTCGGTCACTGAAGCAATCAGCAGACGAGCGAGCATCCATTTAACGGCTTGAAAGCCATGACGTTAATTTTGACACTGCATAATACCCTCGTGTTGTTTGGATACCTTCGACAAGCAGCCCTTGCACAGCAGCTGTCATCCCTTCCGCATCTACACTGCGGTTGCAAAGACGTTTTTGGCATATTTTGCAACAGGGCCTGACCTTTTGACAAAAATTGCTTTGCGCTGCAGGAAGTAGTTGCTTGATAAGCCTCAGGATGCTTGTAAGGCCAGTTCCATCGCAAGAGTTTTTTAACAAGCGCCATCTTACAAAAAGTCTCTGGCGTATTACCGGAGCGGTCCTTTGGCGAAGGCGAATTTCTGAAAAGTTCTTTTTGTGCGGAGGAGTTTCATTTTTAATAAACTTGCTCAGATGTTTAAATAGCATTCAGAACCTTACGGAGTAAACTTCGTTACTTTGGAATTTGGCGGAGGCGGGGCAGATATTCTTGGAGCTGGAGCGGATGTCACGAAAATGAGGTTTTGACCATTTCTGTCAGTTGTGATAACGGTAATTCCCGTTATGAAGGCATCGCAAATCAACTCCAAGCGGTACTGATCCGCCAATACCGCTTGACATTTGCTCTTTGTTTAGTTGTTTTAGTCGCACAGACTTTCCGTGTCTCACCAGTTGTTTACAAATCAGCAACTCATGCCTGGCTGCGATGTCATGCCTCGGTTTCACGTAAAGTTCCTTGGCAGAGTCATAATCCTCTACATCAGCGATTTTTCGGTGTACTAAAGACAACGCGAGGTTTGTCAAAACCTTACCGTTGTCTGGCTCTGAATCAGAAGCAAATAAAATGGCTTTAGCCAGTGCTAAGTTCATCGGCGATTGTTGTCGAACCATTGCTTCGGAGCTTGGTCGTTGCGGTTTCAATACTTCCTCTATTACAGTAAGAAGAAGTTTACTAAATTGAAGTATTCAATATTGAGACTGCAAGGAATAACAAGGAATGTAACTAATAATAGGAAACAGTGTGCGGAACGCAAAGACAACAGTAGCCATTGAACCACAGAAGAAAGCGATCAATCAACTCAAACACGTCAACGCAAAGTCGCGAAGTCATCAGCGAACGTAAAATAATCAGTAACACGGTGCTCAACTTTAAACTACTGGTTTGTAGCGGGAAACAAGAAGAAAAATAATTTCAACCAAATAATACCACTGCATAACGGAACAATTGAGCTACCATGTCGTCTCTATTAAATTTAGCCTTCTATCGTTTCAAACATCACATAACCCTTGCTGCAGTTTTTCATCACTAAACCCCGAAAAAGGCATAACCGAATCGATAAATTTTGCTAGCATGCGATCGGTTTATGGCCTAACTCTAACAAACCTGTTGTGCTGAATGCAGTGATGTCACGATTAACGTAGTGTTTTTATGATCGTGGCATTTACATTTTAATTCTCTTTACTTTTCATGTTAACAGCAATCATAGTCGAAAACTTTTCCCTCTTCTACACAATGGATGAAGACATTCTTCTCAGCTACAACGACCTGCATATGTTTCAAGTTACTTGGAACAATGTCGACTTGAAGCGAAAAGGCGCCATTCCTGTGTCTGAGGTCCGCGTGCGGAGTTATGACGCTTGGGAAACTTCGTTGCGTACCAGGGAGTTGAACTTATTTGAAATATTTCCCATATAGCCTGAAGCACCCGTCACCAATAATGAAAACAACAGATACTGAATTTTAGCTTAGCACTATTTGTCTTGATTTTCTAACGTATAAATTAAAACTCTTTTTTCTTATTGTTTGTCTATTTGTTCTGGTCATCATGGTAGATCTTATCTTGTACCCCTAAGCCAGTAGTCACCGCGACCCGGCGAGTGTACACCCAAACAGAATAAAGGGCACAGTAGATAATGTAGGGTGTTAGCTGGCGACCTTGTTGCAACACATCTAACGCTCTATCACATTGTAACAGCATGCGGGGAAAACATAAGATGCGCCTTGTCATGGCGTTGTTGTTCAATTATGACCAACCGGAGTTGCGAATTCGCAGCTTGGTAAACATTGCCTAATTGCATGCAAGGGCACGACTTGTGGGGTCTCCGTGCCGAGTCTTCAGTTACTGCAAAGGTCTTTGCTCTGCACCGACCGCTGATTTCTGCGCAAATGCTGTTCGCAGGTTCGAAATGTCCTGTGTTCTCTGAAAGGTCGCTTGCGCATCGACGAGAAGCGAGACAAGCTGTTACTAAAGCACATGTGCTACGAGATGGAACGCATTGGTCATCGCAGCGCAACAGGCAAACGAGCGAATGGTTTGAACGGGCATACTTCCGAAGGACGACAGAATGGCGATCTCTATGTCACTTTCCATGAGGTTTTGATGTAAGCTTTGTTCGCTTGGTTCAAATGACGCCCTAGCTAGTTTGTTTTTCATTTGCCGCGTTGTTTGACATTGCACCTGCATCAACTTAAGTTGACCTGTGGGAAGATAGCTGAAGTTCAATGAATTGCAGTGCCGCCAAACGAAACGAACTTATCTCCGCTAAGCTGTTTTGCTTAGCCAAAGTACGGAAGACCGAATTGCCAATGCCAGCCTGATACCTTTGCTTTAGTTTGGTTTGCTCTTTTAAGCTTCATTTTTCGTTCTGACACATTTTTGTTGAGACTACCTGATATTCTCTAAATACTTTATTTAATCTACTTCATGTCATAGTTCACCTTTTTCCTCGTTTCAATACGAAACCTTCAAGATTCCCATTTCGTTTTCAATCTCACTGGTGCCACAGTGCGAAAGGAAATCGCGATGCTATTTTATTGGCCAAGATTGGTTGATGAGAAATCGCTTTAAAACGAGCGAGTCATGAGTTTGGGCAGTGTTCCTGCGCTGTAGAAATGTTACAAAAAACACGTTGTTAAATAAGTGACATGATCCACCCCTACAATTAGCATATCAGTTAATTTCTAAATCTTTGCTATATCACTATGGACGTTATTTTTTGTTGTTACATATCATATTTTTAGTTTTTGTTATAGATATGTATATTCCCCTGGAACCCATGATTGACACTTGCCTAATTTCCACTGTAATTCCAAAGCAGCGTGCATCATTTGGCAAAGCAACCACTTCAGTGGATTTGTCGCATTTAAGCCACGGTTTTCATTCACATGAACTTGGCTTCTGAAACTCACCGTGGACGCATTCATTCATCACCACAGTTGGATCTCTCCGTTTCTGGTGCAGGATGACAGCCTATCGCAGTGTGGACATCCGCAAAAGTCTCCAGCTGGAGGAACTACTAGTCAGAGAAAGACTGGAAGCCGAGATAGAGGAGGAAGTGGCGAAAAGAACGATAAGAGAGTGGTTGACCGAGCGTATCAAGCTGAACAGGGAGGTTCGCATCGAGTAGTTGTTTATGTAGTAATGGTTGTCTTGGGATTAGTTTTGGATAATAGGACAATTTAAGTTGATCTCATTGAACTTTTGTGACAACTTGACAAGATAATCTTCGGGTTTTTCTGTGTCCCAGCCTCACGTTCCTTTCTTGGCGATTTTATTGTGTATCTATAATATTTATACTTGCGGATAAAATTGAATACAATACATTGAACTAAACACTAATGAAATTGCTGTAAAATTTTCGTGCAATCAAATACAGTCGCATCATCGAAACCATGCAGAATCGCTGGTTTTGTACTTCGGCTTTGACTTATCAGAAAAAGAAATATTTGTAATATCGTGCAGCAGCATTTGTTTAAAATTAAACTTTAGTCGTTACTCTCTTGTGGAACTGTTGCTTGACAGCGGTAACATTATTTTTTGCTTAATCACACATCGCTGTTTTCGAGCACTCTTGCTCTGTGTCATGGCTGAGATTTTTAAATACGGCAATCCACAGAATAATTTCCATCAATATGCTTGCGTCGTTATCTGTGACAAACCCTCTGCTTTTTCCGAAAACTAATGCCTGCGAATCAAAGTGCTCCCACCTGAAAAGGGCGGTTGTTGCTTGAGCAGTTTGCAGTTGCAAGAAACTCATTTCTTCAATCGCAGAAGTCTCGTCAGGGTCTGGTGAACGACATCGAAAAACCCACCTTACCCTTCCACCCACCCACAACGAACACGCGAACGCGCGACCTCCCCGATGTCGTCATCGTATCTGAGGTACCGAGCGATGGGAAGGAATCGGATGAACATGAAGGTCAGCTTTATCGATTTTGTCAACATTGTGAAGGGTTAAAGCACGGCAGGGATCAGAAGGCAGTCGCTGTTGTCGAAATATTGATCGCTATCGACGGGATAACCGCTGTTGGCGCCAGGCCATGCTGTTTTGCGTCAGTTAAAATTGAGAGAAGAAATAAGCCTGATCCTATTCTTAAATCCTTAAAGAATCGTAAATCAGTGTCGACGAAATTAATTTACTTTAAAAAATGGCAATGGTAAATCTAACATTCATTCATTTTTAGCCTCCTAACACTCAAAACGACAAATGGAAGTTCAAATATTTCCGTTTGATTAACTATCTAACAAATTAAATGTATTATTTTCATATACGCCCTTGTACATCTGTAATGCGTGTAAACTCTTAAGCTGGATAATTAAGCTGCCTCGTGTATGTTTGCATCGACAAGTTCAATTCTTGTGCACGTCTGGTTCTGCAACACTTGCATATGATTCGGGGATGTCGGATGGCGTGTTTGTGGCAGTAATCAGAACCCAATCCGCATACATTTCAACGGAGCCGAGACAAGCGTCTGTACAAATAAATATTGTGGTGTCAAGTAATACACTCACAGCATTGTTCTTGGGAGCTGACAAGCACTTGATTGAATGGCCACACGCTTGACAGCTTGCAGGCTTTGATTGATACTTCGAATGGTTAAAACATTTTTTGACCCTTTAATTCCTTAAAAATCTAATCACATGAACATTTTTTTGAGTTTACTCAGTGATACAAAGCAGTCGAGTATTTTGACCTGAAAAACTCGCTGCACCTGGATCTCATGTTTGGTTACTCTTCGAGATCATATCGCTGTTCTGTCCAGACACTTCCTCCGACACGTCGCGCTTGTTGAGGAAGAGCCCGTGCAAGATAAAGCAAAGACGCCGAGGATTTTCCAAATCGACATCGTTCTATGGTCCGGGTGTTTCAGGTATTCTACCGTTTATTACTGGGTGTTTTGGAAAAGTAACGCCGGCATCAAATGTCTGGCGCCTGTTTTCGATTTTCCAAATACAGTGGATGTTAGTTTCGCAGTAAATGCTACTTTATTTGACCTCGAACCATGACGTCACCAAAAAGGACACTTTTCGTGAAATAGCAGTCAAAGTGTAACTGGTTCAATTGTCGTTTTTCTTGCAATTGTTGGATTTGTAAATACTAGTTTCGCCATTCTGGAGTGTGTTTGTTATATTTGGAAAGAGTGCGACATGTTTTTTTTTAATATGAGAGTCTACATAAATTTTAGTTTCTTGCTATTTTGTGTAGTGGCATTTTCGCACAAAGATTTTTCTTCCATTGGCCGGCGGGATCCGGAATAACGCTTTTATCTTTGCTGTAATTCTTCAAATGGATCGAGTTTTTCAAAAAGTTATCAACTAATCCCGATTTGGCACTGTATACTCAATGTACATCGTCGTCATATCTTCGTGGAGGTCGTAGTACTCTGGAGCGTTTAGTGTTTACGCTTGAATCGCACGATAAATAAAAATCTGTTTGGAAATTGTTAGGTCCGTATGAACTTAGGGGAAGTTGGGCGTGAGCTTCTTTGCCAGCGTGATTTCCAGCGCAATCACAGGCATCATCAAATTCATTGACATGAGGCTCCTCGGCGAAGCGTAAATATTTACGATTTCAGCGAAACAATCTGTCGCTATCTGTAAGCAAATACGGCCGTGGCGTTACCCGTTTCAAAACAGTCGCAAGAATACATTGTTCTTTTCCGTTTGTTCGGTTGCACCCGCACTGTGTTTCCTAGGTGCAACTCCCTCAGAGCCCTGCCGGAGGTCCTTGTACGTTTTCTGTTTCATCTTTAAAGTGCCTTTACACACACTTCGTGCGGCTTGCAGGTGTAAAAGCGCGCTAAAGTAGGGTGCAGGATCACTGTGCAGTCCTTTGCTAAGTGCGTTTGTCCGTTCCAAGATTGCTGTGAACGAGTGATATCCATCACGGAACACTTTCGCTAGTCAACGTTTTGCAATTTTGACGGCCTTTTGCGCATTGCCGTTTGATTGGCTTAGATACAATTATGGCGTAATATGTTGCAACTCCCAGTCGACGGCAAATCCAGAACATCCTGCAGACACAAACTGAGAACCGTTATCCGAAAAATTAAAAACCGTAAGCGTTTCAAACTCAATATATCAGAAATACCACATCGGCTGACTTGCTCTTTACTTCACATAACGTTCGTTGCTAAAGTATCGTGCAGTCCAGTTAGCTCCCAGTAATCTGAGCAACAATCATTCAAACTGAACCGCTTTTTTCCCGTTAAAGACAAATAAATCAGCGGCCAAGTTCTCCAAAGGTTTCGTTGGAATATCAACCGGAATCAGTGGGTTTTTGTTGGGCAATAAAGTATTCCTAGCATAAACAGTCCATTGAAATCGCATCTCTCATTTTGTGCTCAATGCACAATGGTGTTGTGCACTCATGGTTTTTGATCAAGGCCATTCGTCGCAACAACCATCAAGGCTTTTCAGTGATTCGCCAGAAGCGGTTTCTGTTTTAATCTGCTTCATGCGGCAGTCTGTAACACTTAACAGTGAACTTTCTCAAGTTCTGCAAACAGGACTTCCTGCTTACGCACAATAAAAAATTGGATGATCAGGAAGTTTACTTGATGAATCGGAAGGTGGAGGGTGTCGAGACAGAAATCGGACAAATACGTCTCTTTGCCGCTCTTGTCTTTTGACAGTTAATGTGAATTTTTGTAAACTTAACAATACTCGTGGTAACCTTTTCGGAACAGAACACGAACCCTTTTTGCATATAGTCTGCAAAGTCTCGTGGTCTGTGTGCACTGTGACGAATTAACCAAAAGTAGATTCGGCAAACTTCGCACGCAAGTACCATTGCCAAGCACCGCTTCTCAATCTGCGCATATCATTTTTCTGCTGATGCCACTGATCTCGATGCCAATGTAATGTTTATCCCTTTCAAACACGCAGCTTGTAAACCATGTAGACTTGCGTCTCACTTGATATGTGCGCTCTTCTGTGTCGTAAAACTTCAGAGCGGGACTTCCGCAACGAGCTGTACCTCTTTGAACGCAAAGATTACACACGAAAGTGCGTGTTAATCGCTCCACGGCCGCTCGTTTGGCGCGGTGTCGGAGTGGACACAACGTATAGCACCTTTACGTGTGTGGCACGAGCAAGCAATAATGGAGTGATCACTGATCACGTCGGGTGATCTTTATTGTTGCTCGCTGTCACAGTGTGAAGTTTTGCAGTTTGCCGTTCAGGCGTTCCAACCGCAACAGCGTAAAAGGCGGCTGGGCGATAAAACTTGTTACTCAATTTGATTGTAGCGGTACAAATCCTCCCTGAAAGCACCCAAATATTCTCTATTTGCAAGTGTTATAGCCAATCCCATCATTGTGATGATTGATTCTTTTTCGATTCAAATATATTATTTAATATACTACTAAGCGATTTTACACAGTTTATTTGTTCAGGCACTTCAGTCAAATATCCTTTAACTCATATTATAAATCAGAAGTTTTGCCACATTGTTATCGCAATACATTATTTTGTATTTTATTTTTGAAAAGTCATGAAAATTATTTGTCTTTATTTCGTTTCCAGATGTATTGAAGAGAAATAGATTGTTAATAAAATTCTTATGGGTGGAAAATCTAAACAGTTTTGCCATATTTGCAGTTGGGTTACCGAATCCTTTCAATATGGTAAATGTTTTTTAACAGTTTTCTGAGCAAAATTCACGTTTGAAAATTTTCTGAACTTCGTAACAGCGTTTAATTATGGATACCCTCATTGTACAAAATAACTGAAGTATGGGCCAATAACAAAAGCTAATGACGAATTCTTTGGTGTACTGTGAAAATCAATCGCTGCGTAAAATACAAACCTTAAGTTGTAACACATCATATACTTCATATTATATAATAAATTAATAAACGAAGTGGGAAAGGTGATGTGGGATTGAGGAGGTGATGACAAAATTTCTATAGTCTATGGGCGACTAACACGAAAAAATCAGCACTGGCTCTCAGTCGAGAAACCCAGCACTGTAATCTGTGATTAGTTTCACCGCGTTTTCAAAGCGCTGCTTTCCGGAACTAGTATATTTTTGTAGCTTTTGCCAAGTTGATCAGCCTTTTTAGCACTGGTAGGGCGGTTTAAGTTGTACAGTATATGGCTAAGTGCTTGGTTTTTCTTTTCGGGTAGTTACAGTGGTTATCAAAGCAATATTAAAGGGAATTGCTTTATTCAGAGCCTGAACTTCGTCCGTATTCTGTAGTTGTAGACTAAGGGGTTTAATCATAATGCTAAAAGTTATAACTTATGGGACTTCAGTCACGGGAGCGGACCTCCAATTATCTTGGACTAGTCATTTTGTTAAGTCTCGATAATTGCCCTTCCTAGCGAGTGTCTTACACGACCATACTGAATAAAATTTGGGAATCCTTTTGGGGACAGTCCACGTAGAATTTCGTTCTAGATGTACTGCCTGTCGACTCGTTTTGCGCGCCGTCCATTTTGTTATTGGTCATTAGCTGGCATGTAGTTAACTTCGTTTTGTCGTGTTTCCGAGTCCTTAGCTGCTCGTGAAACTCGTTCTTCTCAAAATAGCATCTTCAAAGATCAACTCTTCTCGGTCTCAACATTACAGTAAGAACAAAAATTTTACAGGTGTTGGCCAACGACATTGAATAGCTTACAACTCAAGTAGATTTTTTGTTCGGGTTGTAGGTTAATTCCACCAATGGGAGCGACTACCATCAGTTGATGGTATCTGCGAATGAGATAAGCGCGTAGAAATACTAAACTTGGTCACTGGTCATACTTAGAAATCTGCTTTACTGTGACAGTTTATTGCGATGTAGCCGCTTGAAATGTTAATTTTACGACTCAGTGTTTGACAAAGCATGATCCTACCCCAGCAGGCGATAGAAATATCCTGACATTATAGCTGATGTTGAACTTACTTGGAATTTTTAATTAGAAAAATGGGTGACACAATTTTCTAAATTACGCCAATTTTTGTTCAAATTGAAACATTACCCTAACATTTCAGTGCTCAGGTGTGCTTATTTTGCTCTTTTCATTCTTGTCTAATTTACACAATACTTAGTTTGAGAAGAGCCAATAAAACTATTTCTGATTAGATTGCAGAATAAAGCTGCGAGAGCTCTTACTGATAAATACTCTAATTACCAAATTATTGGTTTATTTGAATTATCTTTTACCAAATTTATGTACTCGTTTGATAACTGTGGGCTACCTGAACACTTTGACATTTACTTTTTAAAAATTGCGTCAGTATACAATTATTTAAACAAGGCTTGCTTTACAAAAATACCGTTTATCCTGAATGAACATATCTCTGAGTCAGCTTTCTTTAATCGTTATTCGTCCCAAAGTGTACTGTAAAGTTCATCTTCGATCTTTTTCGACAATATGCAAGTGGTCTTTTCCCTCGTACAAGTGTTCCTTTTTCTGTAAGTTTGTGAAGTGCCACTTCTTTCTGTTGTACCCTTCCTGGTGCTCACCCCACCTCCCGGAACATAGGCAGGCATGCTTTTCACCCTCTGTGCTTTTTATTTTTTACTTGATGGTGTTCTTTGTTGTTAAGTTCTGTCTCATTGCAAATTGGTATCAAGACAATTGCCAACCTGAGAACAGCTTCTGTGAAGCGTAGTTGCAAGAAAAAACATTTACAACTACGCCTTACAGAAGCTGTTCCCTGATCCAAAGTAGAAGTTTGGAACTTCACTATCAAAACTTTTAAAACTTGTCAATCCAATGAAAGCAGGCTTTTTGTTTTTCGTCTTTAATCTGAACACAATTGTTCAGGAGAAAACGCCAGAAACATGCACGTTTCATGAATGATGCTTTAAAACAAGGAGCATTAAAAATATTTAAAAGTTGAAACATGGTTGTTGTTTGATCCCCACTATTAACATTTCTGGCTACGCAACCTGGCTGTACTGCTAGTATTTTCCAAAAGATCATGTGGCTTGTTTTGATCTATGTGATCTTGTGGTTATTAGTGCAGTACATTTTATTTCGGAACTGACCAAATTTGACTGATTATCACAATTTTTTGAGCATAATTATGTCTATTTAAGCCCAACTCTCAGAATTAATGTGTTTTCATATAAAATGCAGTGCTAAGTGCTAGACATCTAGATATAGCATCATTGTATACACTACTAATTGCTATACTACCACAATGAACGTAGCCAGGGGGCACTTGGGGCAGGGTCACCAAAATATATCAATTACATAATGTTTCACCAATTTTACAATAAGGTCATACTACGGTTTCTTGAACATGGTGACGTCATCGAACGCAAACCATAAAGGTTTGTTCCCCCAGGTTTTTTAGCAAACTTGGTCCCTGTGTAGCAGTGTAATTAGTTGGCTAAGCTCCAGGGCTGTGGAGTCGGAAGTCCCGTCATCCGACTCCGACTCCTGGCAATTTCGATTATCCAACTCCGACTCCGGACCGGACCGACTCCGACCTTCAGCTGTATTAGTTACTTAAAGTGATAATTCTTTTCAGATTAATTCATAAACGCTACTTGCACTTTCCAGGAATACGGAAACTTGGTTTAAATCGATGTAAATGCACGTTCATCTCTCCCTTTTGCAAAATGCGATCAAGCAGAAGTTAGTCTTTTAATTTTACAGAAAAAAGTACTCATCTAAAAAAACACAATAAAAATTGCTAGAGAAGGTTGATAAATAATCGATTTTAAAGCAGATACCGTGCAAACGATATCAGTAAACAAGTAAAATTGAAAAATGTATGCATTCTACCGGTGAGCATGTGCACATATTGCGCAACGCGGTTGATAAACTCGCTCGGGCATACTCTCTGAAATAATTTCATTGAAACAACTTTTTACGGTCGAACGTTGTCAAGCTTCAGCTCTGTTGAACGTACATGTGTCGCTATATTTTTGCTTAGGTGGCCAAATGAACATGTTACAAGTAAGCTCCTATACAGGTCAAAATCCACAAACTACCAACCAAGAAAGTAAAACAAATTAGTTTAAGTTTTAGCTTAACCGCTTGGGAGCATTCACTTTTCTCTTC
>Ga0210059_1004415_pt1 | contig 22684 bp, 7 predicted proteins | sample Ectturendosymbi2_FD_188042 | JGI IMG/M metagenome (GOLD analysis project Ga0210059, IMG submission 188042) | Ecteinascidia turbinata endosymbiont from Florida, USA - Sample 2 (SPAdes) (version 2) | ecosystem: Host-associated > Tunicates > Ascidians > Unclassified | place: Key West, Florida...
AATAATAATAATAATAATAATAATAATAATAATAATAATAATAATAATAATAATAATAATAATAATAATAATAATAATAATAATAATAATAATAATAATAATAATAATAATAATAATAATAATAATATTAATAATAATAATAATAATAATAATAATAATAATAATAATAATAATTCCTTGTTCGCCGTGTTAGAATTAGGTGGCCATTTTGCTGCTTGGTTAAGTTGAAGTAACAGTGATCTTTGCAGTGAATGGTGGTGAACTCAGTTGCCAGCGTATCAGCTTGGCTTGTGATAACCTGTTTTGCTTGTATTTGCTGCGACATCTATGTGGTTACCAGGGATAACTACTGTATCATTGTTGTTGTATCTACGCAGGTGAATTAGCGCTGAACTTCCTAGTGCTGTGAATGTTTATAAAACACCACGACCTTCTCTCTAGATACACCATGATATTGCACGACGCTCTGGCAAGCGTAATTTGACCTTCTGTAACACTGTTACCGGACCATCGTGGATCTTTTCCCACAATTGTATTCTGTGAAACTTTCAATGATTTCTAGTGCAAATGCACCGTACTGGAATGTTGGATCGAGAGTGGGTTGTGTGCTTTCGCAAGTCATAGCAGCCAGCGGAGACTTACCTTTTTGAAGTTGAACTTTACACCTAGTATTGTTGTTACCAACAAAGGGGTCGATAAATAGTCGCTGGGTCGAATGGGGTGACTGAATCGCCCTTAAGTTCTAAGCATATTTTCGGTTTGTGCATTATTTTATCATACATTACAAGTAAAAAGTACTCAAATTTATTTTGGCACATACTTTCCTTGCATTAGTAACTGTTGGGCTAGGCCACGGGGTGTACAGAAAATTGTATACTTTAATTGGGAGTGAACGTGCAGAAAAGTTTGCGAACCACTGGTTTAAATGCTCGGACACATATGTAGTTTTGCAAACAGCCATTTTCTAGATTCTGTTCGTTGTAAATAACAAAAGATCCTCAGGCATTGACGGCAGAACCAGCGACTGCCTTTCCAGAATTTCGTTATATTACCGTTATCTTGAGTTACGTTTTTGCTAGTAACTGTTCTATGAATTGTCTGAACCTGTGATTGTTGTTTTTGTCGCTGATTTTCTCAGGGTGAGAGCGCTGCTTGTAAAAAACTACCAGTACTCAAAAACGTTTGGTACATTCTCTTAGTTTTGTGTACTTGATTTAATTCATTTTTCATTCAACTTGAAGCACACCAAGACATTTGAAAATATTAATTTGTGAAAACGAACAGAAGCCGGAGCCCCAGTGATGAAAAAAGGGAGCGCTAGAGCCGGAGCCACACTCATGAAAATCAACAGCTATGGAGCTGGTGCATTTTCTTGAAAAGAAGAGCTCCGGAGCCCGAGCTGTGTCGTTTTTGCGACGGCTCCGCAGCCCTGGCCACCGGGCCCTGAGCTCAACTCCAAGAGGCAATTTTCTGTTTCTTTCCTTGAATAAAAATAAGGCTGAAATTTGCATCTCTACAGCCCTTGATTCGCCAGAAAATCAGTATTTTTACAGCCCTTGATTCGAAAATCCGCATCTTTATTAGGTTTGTGGTTGATAAGTTATGGTAAAGAAAGACATGATTGTGGCAAAAATACGAAAAACTCAGTTTTTTTGTAAATGAAAGAAACAAAATGTTGATTCTTGGGGTTGGAGCTCAAGGAGTGGTGATTTGGGTCATAAGACCCTAAATCTACCCCACATATAACGTCACACATAGAAAAGCTCAAATTCCACCATTCCAAAATTTTTTAATCGAAACTACAAGACTTTCCGCACGTCTAGAGGTTTGAACAGCTCTCTAGCGGCTGACAAGTTATGGCCAAACGTACCTGCCGCGATCGTGGTTTCTGCAGGCCCCTGCAAGGTTAAAGCAAAATACAGTTTCCTAATGCGCCATTTGTGCTTCAGCAAAATGTGTTGACTATAATGTGTAAATCGCGATTTTGTTTGCAGTTTGTGAACATTCATGAACCGAACAAATATGTTGATTTCTGATGTGGAACAACCATTTGATGAATCCGAGGTAACTGTTGCGTTTTCCTTCAATGACTTTCTATAGGTTTTTAATTCATTAATAGTTTTGCCACAAATGCAAATTATTCTGTATTGAAGTGGCAAAACCTAATTCTCTTTCTAATGCAGACAGTAGTACAGCCGGATTGAGGCTGAAGAGGCCTTCCCTGGAACAAATTTGCCAAGACTTTAACTTATGCTTTAGATCAATTTTGAACTGTCAGAAAATTAACGGAAGGAACAGTCGGACTCAAGATGACGTCAGTGATTCCAATCCATTGTAACGTCTACGTTCAGTTTATATCGAGACAAGTACTCTTTGAAAACATTAAAGCTGCTTCCTCTCAAATTATGCTTTGTTATCTTCTCTTCTGTTGATGTTCTGCGTAGCATGTTGTTTGTGTTTATGACGCAACAACAATCTGGCAAGGTGAGACTGGTGTGATTGTGTTATAGACGTTGAAATGCAATTGTAATTATGTGCTCATTGCATGCATCAGATTGCATAGCATACTTGGCTTGAAAATAGCTGCCACTGAAATTATTGGAAGGTAGTTCCCATGTGAAAACAGGGGATGTTCCATTTGTTAGTGAAGTGCTAGTATTAAAGTGAATAATGCATAGTTTTTGAAAAAATACATATTTTGGCAGTTTTTTTAAGGAAAATAATTAGGAACCCGGCATGAATCTGTAGGGACCCGATTTCTCTGATTCTAGGCACCCGATTTCTCTGATTCTAGGGAGCCAATTTTCTCTGATTTTTGGGACCTGACGATAATTTTCTCTGATTCTAGGGACCCGATTTGAAATTCTAGGGACTCGAATCGGGTCGGGGTCGCTAAAGCCCCTTAAACAAAGCTACTTTTTGGTGAAGTTATGCAGTCACAGAGAATGTGAATTCTGGTTGTGAGTTGCAATATCGCCAGCGATCTCTTGTTCAAACATAAAATCACTGATACTGTGATAACAATTTGTGAAACGTTGTAGCAATGTTATTGAGAAAAGCACTAATAAAGAGCAACACTGAATGCTTGTTATGATAGAACAAGCACAGGATCATCAATATCTTCGTGCTTTTAAGATAAAGGTTTTAATATAATGACTTCAAATTGTTCAAAGGAAGCGGCTTATCATTAAACGTAGTCAAATTTGAAATGACAAATGTTTGTGGAATGCAGTTCATCTAGAAAAAGTGGAAAACTGGCTGTTGATAATGTTTTTGAAAATATGTCTGTACAAAGAATAAAATTATTTGGAAATTTCTGTATGTGTTTCAGATATATTAGAGCTGATACGTGTGGTTTTTCAATATTCAAGTTATTTGGATTCCTTATCGCAGCGTGCCACAAGACTTGCATCTTCTGTGGCCATGGCAACGAGAATATTTGTGGAACGTCTGACATCACTGATCTTCTTGCTGCTTCTGACATTTATGGGAGACAGCAGTGGAGGAAGACGTGAGTCTGAATTCAAAGTTGTAATGCAAAGTTTACGCGGCTTTTATGTATTAAAATTTTTTGGTAGGAAAAGCAGGTTTTATTGACAGTTTTGCGGTAGATTTACACCAGCTGTGTCCAACTAAATGCCTTACTGGACCAAAATTCTGTCACTGTCTTTATGAGGGCCGCACATTGAATGGCTTGCTTTCATTGTAGCAAACCAAAGTTTAGTTTGAAGCTACAGAAAGCGTTCCAAAAATCGAAGTGACAACAACTGCATCGTACATTAAATCACTCCGAAATTTTGATTGCCACAGGCAAGTTTAGTGCCAATGGAACAACAAGGGTGTTGATGAAGCTGAGTTCAGTGCAGAGGAACACATGAGTAGAAATAAGAAAACTAGAAAAAGTTTTGCACCGAGGTGTCATTGGACACTTGGAAATCTACCAGTGCGCAGTGAATGATCATTCCGGATTAACAATAGTAGCAAATGTAGCAGTTGCTACGGGCCCCGCGCTGTTCGGGGCCTGGCGGTCCTTTGTGTGAAATTTGTTCTTTATTGCGTACAAGGGTGGATATCAGAATTTCAGGTGCCCGGGACAAACTCAGAAAGGGGGTTCTATATTTTACGCTTGCTATACAGAAACTTTATTCGATATAAGCGAGTTAAATTTTTCAAAATGTCTGGGAAATTGCTTCTGTATGAAAGTCCATTTCAAATTGTAAATTGTTTGAAGTCATTTGATTTAAATTGTTCTTTGTCTGCACATTAAGTTGTTGAGGGGCCCGTTTGAGCACATTTGCACATAATTTTGCTTTATTTTGACAAGCACATGACTTGCTACAGAGCTTATCAGAAGTGGCTCTAGAGTGATTAATGATAACTTTTTAACAAATCAATGCAAAAACTAAACGCGAAACTCTCAAAGAGAAAGCCCTCACGGTCAGGGGCGTACCGAGGTTGGATGGCGCTCGGGGCAAGAAGCAAGATTTGCGCCCCCATGTTAGCACCTAAGGTCTTTCGGAAGCAGTGGCGTCCGGTGGTCATTTTGGTATGGTGTTCACCAGGCTAGCAACCAGCCCAAAACTGTGAAGGTTCACCAGCCGTCGTGGTTGTCGCCTATACCACAAGCCATTCGAACACTTGAACAGATTGGCAGTTGATCACAATCATCAAACCACGCGCAGCACGTACGCTAGAACGTCGACAGCATGGAACACAAACAAGAATTGATTAATTTCATTTATCGTGACAAAATATTTTCAACTGAACTCACTGGTAAGAAATAAATAGCATTTTTGACATAGAGTGATCAAATTAATCTTCTGGCTTACGTGTAACACTGCCTATGGAAAGAAATCCTTTCTCATCGAAGAATTAGACACTAAGATCTTACGGTGTATATGTTTTGCCTAAGATCATGTAGGCATCATGAGCTCTGCGAAGTGCATGAAGTATAAATAGAGTAAAAAGAAAATCCACAAACAGCAAAGTTACCAATCAAGAAAACCTAATTAAAAAATTGCCACCCCAGCTGCTCACTTTACATTAGAAAGGAAAGGTCACAGTAGGAACAGCTAAGCAAAACAAACTACCAGAGGTGAGCATGGACAAGATCAGGATTGGAGATCCTGCAGGATACTTGCGATTTTTTCTGATCAGGATTGGATTTGGATACTCATTTTTGAAACAAATTGGATCAGGACAGGATCAGGATATTGGTTTGATTTCTATAACGAAATTTTCCTGAAAGTGATTCAAGATGTCGCAAATGATGGTGGCAGTGTTTTCTTTGCTATGTTTTTTATATTGTCAGTATGTGCTGCACTCATCACAATCAATGGGAATTCGTGTTACTTCGTCGCTAATTTTTTTCGGCCAATTGGATGTAGTGAACTGCTCTTACATTGTTGGTATGCTGCTTTCTTCGTAGTGCCGAATGGCATATGAGTGTGTTGCGTTGTTTCATGGGAGGCCAACTTGTTTTCGACTGGGATCAACTAGGAAAGCTCTTGATAACTCGCGAACGACCGGTCGGTAATAAAGTCACAAATACATTATCACATGCCAAAGTTAAGTATCACATGTGCAGATACAGCGCACCATCTCCTTTAATTCACAGACAGAAGGTCAAGAGCCTATGGTCAGTTACTGCAATAGGCACCAAAGATTATGCATTACCAACCAATTTCTGGATAATTTTTATGTAGGGGAAGGTGGGGTACAGTCGACACTTTCTTGCATTTTCAACCACTGCTACTTTATTTAAAGTCCAAACAACCTCAAAATTTTTCACAGAATAAATCCACTCTATATACACAATATCATGCCAAAACATGAAAACAACGCCCTTCAGAAAATAATGTACAATCAATTTAAAAAGAGTACTTTTTCTTTCGAGTGTGCCCCGTGCATGGGGTGTGCCCCACACTTGACATGAGCATGGGGTACACCTGACCGGTCAAAAAAAGTTGGGTTGCATGCATTGCATAATGTTCATGTGATATCCCATGTACAGTAGGCAATTGCTGACTACCATACCACTTTTTTCACAACCTAATTACCTACTATCACTGCATGGCAAAACAAACTGTATGATTACCAAATATTCAATGAAGCCAATGCAGTATGCTGAAAATCATGCTTTACCATGCAAATATAATGTGCCTCTAAGCACATAATAAACCTAAAAATGCTCATAGATTAGAATTATTCTGTACTGCATTCCAATATAACCCCTCAAGCTTTACCTTGTTTAGACTGACCTTGTAGCAATGTGTCGAGTGTGCCCCATTTTTTCTGTCAGATGTGCCCCATGCATACCTAAAAAATGAAATGAAGAAGTACCAACTCAACTTAAAAATAATTTAAAATCGGGCATTATCAAATAATGTTGGACTGCCCTGACTACAACGTCACAAAAGCTCAGAACAGAAGGTGTTGATTAACGTGGGCAAAACTCAAATCTAAATGCGATTTTATAAATTACTTTTGGGTAGCAAAAACACAACTTTCTCTGTAACTCGTAACAACGGCTGCCTATCAACGAAGATTTCACTTTAGTACTACGGCTGGTATGTGACTAAAGCACCATGGAAATTTTGAAGTTCAACGTTTTCAACTTTTTGAATAAATCAAAAAAGACGATTGTGCCCCTAGTCCTATTGTGCGCCACCTTCCCCTACTTTCTTGAATGTTGTTTGAAAAATGTTTTTTTAGGTATCTTGTCAATCCAATGCAAAATCAGACGCGATCAACCAAGGCAATCAAATCTGTCGATTTCAGCGTTTACATTTTTTTGGTTAGACTTTTGAAATTCTACCTAAAGTTTTATACAGTCAACCTTTGCTAAAAGACAGCTTGTGTTTGCAGTTTTTGTAAGCTACACTCTTTTAGAAAATTTCATACTGTGATGTCCTCCCAGAGTTGCAAAATGTATTTTCTTTATTTTACCAAGTGATTGAATGCTGGAGCTCTTTTGCAATTAGCTGAACCAGATTGGTTGAATTGGTCACATGACAACTGCAAGGACTATATGTCCTGGGATTAGCGGATCGTCTTTGCCGTATAACCTAAAACCCTAACCCAAATAGCAAACCTGTGTCTGATTTTCAAACCTATTAAAAACGTACTGTAGCTTACAGTAAAATTTTCCCATATACAGAATCGTCTCTATTAGCCGAGCCGAAACAACAATGCTGAGAGCCCAAACGACGACCACTCGCACAGCAGGAATTTCCACTCGACCTGGTTCATTGTACCCAACGCTAGTGGTGCGAACTCAGTGTTATAAGGGGACAAAGCCAGATGCACTACAGTTCAAATGGAAAAATGACCACAGCAGGGCTATACCTCTGGCGGCAAAATGCACACCATTTTTTGTTTTTCCGCTTAAAAGTGCACAACACGTGATGTAATTTTTATGGATTGGGTCACAAAATGACTGGGATTTTTGGTTGGAAGTGACTATAGGTCTGCTGGCGGTGACTCGGTTAGAATAAAACGCTGAGTTTGCAACATTAGCAGCACTGTCATGGTAGTCTAGTAGACGCGTCTTACTGTGTAAATGGTTTTTGCATTGACTCTGTCCACGATCGGGCCCTTTCGTTTCAGTATTAGTGGTTGCACTTTTCATGGTACCATTTTTATTAATTTTTTCAAAAGTTTCCAAACTTTTGTTGTCAGATTTGCATTTTTGGTTTAAGTGTTAGGCTCAGGGTTTAGGTTTAAAAGGTTAGGTTTACTACGTTTTTATCAAGCGTAGAGCAGTCTACTGCACACTTGTAATGGATTAGTGTCATGTTACAGGCGACGGATGAATTAGTTTTCAAAAATAAAGGTACATCGGTAGACCTATGTTCACTGTCTGTTTGTTTCGTATTAAGCCAGTGCCGCATTCGGATACGGATGGATATCGGATACTAAATTTCGGAAATTTTCGGACAATGGTTGGATGTGGATATGCAAACATTTTTTCGGATATGGATCAGGAGTTGAAAAATCAATATCCGCTCACCTCTGCAAACTACCAAGTGTACAGTGACGTAACAAACAAATAACAGCTCAGTGGGTTGTAGGATGCGTAAGTGGTGTCGGTGTAGTAAGCTACCGTGCTTGCAAGAATTCATTGACACAGCCATGCGGTGGGTCTGTGGATGGTTGCGACTTGTCACGGGTCATAAAGAAGCCGAAGCAGTGGAAGTAAAGCCATCCCAAAACCTTCCGTGACATAGCAAGACCGCGTCAAACCCATACAAATTTCTACAACAATTAGCTAAATCAACGACCAACAACAACAAAAAGTAAGCAAAGCAACAAATAGCACGTCCTTCCAGCCGCCAAGGCGCGTTCAAGAGAACTCAACACAGATGGAAACCATGAAGCCCTGACTGTCAGAGCTCAACACTGACGCTCTGCGAAGAGTCTTGATAACGATGTTGTGGTTAGACAGGTTTACGTGTTAGGAGGTAGGCCTGTCCGTCATTTGACTGCAATGAGGCCGAATTTGAGGCCGAATTGCACGCATTTTCCAGCAATGAAGCCTAATTGGCCGAATTTTGCCAAAGCAATGAAGCTGAATTGCACGCATTTTCCAGATATCGCTTGAATGTACAATATTGTTATGAAAGGGATTGAAATATCATTAAATCACGTTGACCTGTTCTATAAATTGGATTACCTTTTTGGTACTTTCAAAATGGTTTGGCCAGTGGCACCAAACCTGGAGTTTTGCCCCCAGGTCTGAGACTTTCAATGCCTTTCTGGGTTTTTCTTCTTAAGATCTGTGATTTTTGGGAATAAATTACGTATAACGGTGATGTAAGATAGTTATGATTGATTAAACTTTATTTCTAATCTCATCTTTCTTTATCTTGCTTTATCAAGGCACCTTAGTCTTCAACATTACTGATGAACAAGCAACTGACACCCTATAAGTTGTAAATATTAGCTAGCTGCAATGCGTTCAATTAACAGAGTTACCTGTACTAATGAAGTAAGCCCAAAGGATATAATTAAGTGGAACACGCAGCAATTTTAAGATAGAGTGGTTGAAAGATCCAAATCCCAAAGGAACGAAGACTTAAATATTGTAAATTCTGCCAGATCACCGTCAGAAATGCAAACAAGCTGATGTTACTGCGATATAATAATTCCGAGAAACACAAAAATTCAACTGCAATTGCTTTCTGAGCCAAAAATTACGACACTATCTTAAACTACAGCAAAAACCTAAACAGGGCCGCACAAAACCTTCCACTGGGTGAGATGCGGCCCGCCAGTTGGACTAAGCTGGTATAGAGCATGAATATCTTACGAAATACACATTGCCAGTAGACCTGTCATAAACAAATTATTATTATAATATTATTATTATTATTATCATTTATTAACAAACAGCCAGTGAAGGCAGGCCAAGGCCAGAAGAGATCATTGGCAAACAAATTCGCCATGGCAAATCTATAAAATGCAATGGTAAGCAGTTTTGGTAATCGACTTCCATATTTATACTGAGACTGCGCTGTCTAGATACAGCAATAATCAAATTTCTTGATAAATCAGGAAACCAGTGGCAGGTTAAGGTTGAAGGGCCCTAGGCTGAAACTTAGAAAGCAGCCCTTTCTAAATATATATAAAGCTGTCGTTAATAAGGCAAAAACACTAATGAAGCATATTGTGCATTTTTCACATATTTACCGACTAAGGGATTGGGGGCCCCCTAAATGGTGGCGGCTCCTAGCTGTAGCCCAGTCAGAAACCCTCCCTTGATCCGCTACTGCTGGAAGCTTTAATTACGGTCTGTGTATCGCATTTGCGAGCTGCACACCAATGTGGTCCCTCATGGTAAAAAGATGCGCATAAACGCTTTTGGTAAAAAAGACATCTAGCTCATAGCGTCCACCAGTTGCTATTCAGGACCAGGTTTTCTTACGCAATTTAGCATCCCTAATGTTAGTCACATGGATGTCCACAGAATTTGATTTACAAGTGGTTCATTTGTTGAAGTCATTTTTAAACTTAGGGCCCCGCGCTGTTGAATGCTACAGGTCTCGAGCTACCTTAATCCGGCACTGCATGATAAACAGGCACTAAAGACCATTGCGTCGAAAATGTCAAATTTAAATAATATAGTCAGGTTGTCCACCTCAACAACAAGGAAGCTAAACGTGAGCTAAATAACAACCACAACAACAAAGCACTGACCTTCTGCTCCGAGCCCATATACCACGGAGTAACGTTAGACGGGTCGCTCACGTATCGCCGACACCTCGAGTGACTTCACAAAAAGTTGATATCATGCGTCGCACTCTTGAGACGGCTTGCTGGGTCCGGTGGGGGTGCTGGAGCTTGCATTTTTTCACTGAAACATTTCGGTCATTTTTCGCCGAGACATTTTGGTCACTGAAACATTTCGGTCATTTGCCTTACATTTTTCATTAAAACACCCATAAGTGTTTTTTAGCCTATATTTTGAAACATTCTGACAGAAATGACTTACTGTTTTCATTAATTTCAAAACATTTCAGTCTATGACCGAAAAATGACCCGAAAAAACAGGCTGGAGCAACAACTCTGCGAACAGCCACCCTAGCCCTGGTGCATTCAATCGCAGATTACTGCGCGCCTGTCTGGTGCCGCAGTGCTCACACCCGCCTTATTGACTTACTGACTTTGACTCAGTTTTGCGGTATTGACTATTGCGGATTGCCTACTGCAGTATTGCGGATAGGAAGGCGGTATTGATTTACCGCCTTACTGCCTTTCTGCCATTAACGCCTTGCGAATTGTGACTGGATGCCTGTGGTCAACACCAGCGGACAACCTTCCTATCGTCGCAGGCATCCAATCTGCTCAGCTTCGTCGCAGTGGAGCCACACTGTCTGTAGCACGCCGTGCCATGGAGCCTGGACACCTGTTCCACTCAGCGCTCACCTGTCCACCAAGTGCGAACGCACGGCGCCTAAAATCGAGACACCCATTTGTGCCCTCCGCACAACAACTCATCAGTTCATCTGACAACAACAACATATGTGCGGCGCACTGGGCGGATCACCGATGGAAAGTGGAGTGGTTGGACAACTTCCCCTCCACCAGCACCCACCCCCCGGAATGACTCGCCCAAGAAACGAGTAGGTCCTGCTTAACCGCTTCTGCACCGGTGTCGTACGTTTCCGTTCCTGCTTGTGCAAATGGGGCATGGCCTCCACTGCGGCCTGTGAGTGTGGCGCAGAAGAACAAACCGTCGACCATGTTGTCCTCCAATGTCCATTCCGTCGACCTCCTTATGGACTGCATGACCTGACAGTTCTGGACGATGATAAATCAAATGGCTTCTCAACACCTTGGCCGAGATTTAGTGCGTGCAGGTAGTTGTTACTAGGAACTGGCTCAAACGACGAAGAAGAAGGCCGTCAAGTAACTGTATCAGAAGTTTGTGTTTATGTCGGGGGAGTCAAATCACAACCGTTTACAGTGGTTGTTGGACTCCGATAAGTGTGTGTGATATCACCACTCCTCTTCATAGTCTACATGAATTATATAGACAGTTAGAGGGGAGTCGACCTCGGTGTGGCGGGGCTCCTGGCCTAGGGCGACACCTTCTGGGAGCGGCAAGTTGTTAGTTTAAAATTAATTTTTGAAATTAGTTAAAAATGTTCTAACTTTTTTGTTTTTTACTATATTTTTAAAAGTTTGAAGATTTAACTCTTTTCAGTGTTTGTATTTAGAAACCTTCGCCCGGTTGGCTTGTCTGAAAAACAAGAAACTAGGGAAAAACTAGGAAAAAACGAAATGTGGAAAAAATCTGCCGTTGATCCGTAGGTAAAAAGCTTAAGAACATTCATGGTGAGGGAAGCTCTGTAACCACTTTCTGCCACAGCGCAGTTGCGAATCTAAATCTAGACTGAACTGAAAACTTGAATACTACGCTTACCGCAAACTAAACATTTATTGCCTAAATGCTATTCCTTTCCTTGCAGTTCAAAAAATAAGAGGGACATTGCTCTCCACTATTCTACATATCGAATTGTGCAAGTAAAAAAACATTGTATGCAATGCACGCTATAACCCATTAATGCCCAAATTTTTATTTTGTGGGGTTTTCAATTTTTTGTTGTTGTTTCACAGCAAATAGTGCATAAATGTCAAAAATTCAAATTTTTTTGTTTGTTTATCTTACTATGGTCGAGGACACATATGCACCCTAATAGGGTGCAGTAGGTCCGAAAGCCTACATGTTCATATATTGCAACTATAGACTGATTACTAGTGCATGCTTCATAGTCAAGTGTGAAATTGAACACAAAACACGTTCCTCTTGCTCAAAGGTGATTTTGACACTATAGGCGTAGCCAAAAGGGCCTAGGGGCCATGCCCCCCCAAAATGTTCAGCATATCTCATCATTTTGTGCTTTTAGAGTCGGTATTTCAAACAAAATGCTGTTGCTCGCCTAAACAAACATCTTGTCCCCACAAAAAATTTATGGCTGGCTACGTTACTATTTAACACACACCACAGGCCAAAAAAGTTCACGACTGAAGACAAAGCCGTGAATGTGTTGTTGAGGCCTTCAGCTTTTGCACAATTTCTCTCCTAAACGACAGCATGTCATAGGATGCATGGTGAGTCCATTCCTTCTTGATGACAGCAGAGGAGCCACGCAGGTTGCATCACTACGACAGGAAACCAACCGAACAAAGCCAACCACCATTTCTTGATTCGTGGAAATTCTGTAGTAACTCATATTTTGGTCACAACAATCTACACCCCCTTGATTTGTTGCATTTGTTTTTCAGCGAAGGTTGTTGAACTAGCACCTTACTATTATCTTTCGTGTTATAGAATGGCACAGCAATTGTTGGAGAAGCTGAAGATGTGTTTGATTCAACTGTACTCGAACGCATCTCATTTGCTACCGACTATAGTTAGTTTTCCATCTTTGTCTGTACGTTGATCATAAATCCCCTTGGCTTTTTTCCAGCTCCTTGGAACTTATGACTGACAGTTTCCAAGCGATACCCTCAGATTGTTTGAAGAACAGTGGCCAGAAAGTCTTCCTTAGGGGGTTTACGTTTGTGCAAGGAGGCTTGACATTCTAATATTTGATAATTTATAGTGTTCATATTACCGTTTGGGGGTCTCGAAGCTTTGTTTGCGGGGACTAAGCCCACCAAAGCTTTCTGTGGCGACAGGATTGATTGTTTGGCTTAACAACTACGTCCATCTCAAACGATGTCAGAATTGTAAGGAAAATGCTCAACATTTCAAACTCATACAACCAATAATTATCTTTCCAAAGTTTATAATATGCTTTGCATTGGCCAGAAACCGAGGACTTGAAAGGCGATTTCATCAGCAGTTATCTCAGAGTCGTTGTTTTCATCTGACTGTTGGTCGTGATTGGCAGGGTCAAGTAAATATCAGTGGAAACGGAATTCTCTTCTAGCATTTGTCGGACTTCAGGAGTGGTAAATCGCATCCGGTTATGTCCCCAAAGCAAAAGTCGTTAATGCTATAGTTGCAACATGTAGATGTAACAGTTCGTGTCTACTGCACCCTAACTGGGTGCACAATAAAATGGCCCCTCACACGGCATGTGAGTTACATTGCAAATTTTTTGATGACAAATTGTTGCATACTAACCCAAACAACACACCTCCTACAGGATTTGCAAAAAAATATCGGGAAGACATTATAACCCTCCCCCACAAACTGTGTTCTTTGAAATTTCCATATTTCCTGGTGCTTGTTCTTCTCATCAAGAAAGCTTTTTCAACAGGTGTGCAAATGCTGTTTGGTTTACATTATTTTTAAGTCTATACAAGATCATTTTATATCATCATATTAATGAAACAATGTCGATTGCAGAAAGTTCAGAAATACTTCAAAACTTTTTGCACCCTAATAGGGTGCAGTAGGCATTGATGGGATAAAGTTGGTGCTCCATATCTTCGCCAATGAGTCAAGAAACAAAGATAAAAACGTGCCTACCAGTAAATATGCAATGTTACGAGCTGAAAAATTATCTCAAGCCTATAAAAATCAACCCAACTTTCGCAGTGTGTCCTTTCTACCGCAAAAATAATCTTCAGCAATTTTCAAATTTGTCAGCTCGTTCTTTGTGACCGAGTAAAATCATCAAATCGTTTAAACGTCTTCACCACATGGTTCTATGGGGTTTCTAGGAGTAATTTTACCAAGGAGTACGAGGACCGATAACAGCCCCTCTAGCTTCTGGTTCTCTTGTAGAAACTTGTATGGCTTGTTAGTATAGTAATCGTATATAAAAACAGCAGTGCCATGCTAAGGTTTACAAATAGATTAATTGTTATGTGGGCAACTACACCAGTAGTTTGAGCTTGATTGCAGAAAAATTTAACGTCGGTATTTCCATCCTCCTGGGTCCCTGCAACTGCCGTGCCTGAGTACGATGTACGTTTTGTACCCGCATCTCGCAAGACCTGGTTTTATACAATTACGTTTTTACCCACTTTATTGCTGAAAAAGACCTTTGTGATGTGGCATTCATGTCAGGTAAAACCTAAAGCAGACCCAAAATTTTCCAGACAGCGGAAAATGCAATACTCTCACTCTCAGAGACGGACAGTTCCGACACAATTTATACTGCATTGTGAATGGATCATTTTGATGAATTAGAGGCACAAATCTTGTCTGAAAATCCAACGCACGAGCAAACAATGTTCAGTCATGATTGTGATGAAGGTATTTAATGAAAAGGACGTTAGTCGAAACAGTTGCACAACGTGGCAATGACTGTACTGAATAACGTTGTTCAGAGCGATAATCCTCATATTTAAGACCTTGTAATTACTGCTGAGCAATATAAACGCAGATGCCCCACCTGGCGGGGTTTGGTAATTCAGTTTTCGAAACAGACGTTTGTTGGTAACGAACGAAGGCAAGGAATGACACTGTGCACGCGTTATTGGAAGAAGCCCGACCATACAGGTAGACCAGTGGTTTTCAACCTGGGATCGCGACCCCTGCGGGGGTCGTTTGCCTTTTTTCTAGGGACGCGAGAGCTTTTGATAAAAATATTCATAATTTCTTCTGTATTTTAAATTTCGTATATGGAACCACTTTTGTCGTAACCAAAATAATAGGATCACCTGTCAAAAATGATAGCCTACGTTTTCATTCAAAATTGTTTCAAGTGTGATTATGACCATTCCAAAGTTTTAAGCGTGATTATGACCATTGCATTTCTTTTGCGTTTGGCAACCCACGAATAACTTTGTCACGTAAGAATGTGGTGTGTTTGCAAATTAGATATCTGAATGCGGTAGCTAACTTGGGAGTTCTTCTAGTTTTAAATGAGTTGTGCTGTGGAGTGATTTGTGTATGGCACGGGTCTCTCTCACTGATGCTTCCATGTGCACGAATTTAATAGATGAGTTTTTGTACAAAATTGTGATATCGTAAGTTATTTTTTCGTCATTGTGATTTTCTATTGTGCAGAAACAACTGCATTACATATACCTGACTGGAAAGATTCGGAAGGGGTTCCTTAGGTTAAATTGTGTTGCAAACTGGGTCGCTGCACGAGAAAGGTTGAAACCCACTAAGCTAGACTAAATTTGCAGTTCATACTGATGGCTTCAAGTCAGCGCTTCTCAACCAGAGCCGGTTTTAAACCAATTTGGTCTATTTTATCAAAATGATCCCACACCGAAAGAGGGGTCCGCGAAAATGCATTCTTCATATTTTGAGCCAGTTCTTCAAATAACTACATGGCCGCACTAGATCTCGGGACAGGTGTTTATCAGCCATTCGATTGTCTCATCATCCAGAACCGTTAGGCCGTGCAGTCCATGAGGAGGTCGATGGATTGGGCATTGGATGACAACATGGGCCGACGATTTGTTCTTCTGCGCCACGCTCACAGGCGGCAGAGTAAGCCATACCCCATTTGCACAAGCAGGAGTGGAAATGCACGACACCGGTGCCGAAGCGGTTAAGCCAGACCTATGCTCTTCTTGAGAGGGTAATTCTAGGAGGATGGGTGCTAGTGTCGGGGATGAAAGTATGGAGTCTTGTAAAGTTGTCCAACCACTCTGCATTCCATCGGTGATCCGCCCAGTGCGCCGCACATATGTTGTTGTTGTCAGATGAACTGATGAGTTGTTGTGCGGAGGGCACAAATGGGTGTCTAGATTTGAGGTGCCGTGCATTCGCACTTGGTGGACAGGTGAGCGCTGAGTGGAACAGGTGTCCAGGCTCCATGGCACGGCGTTCTAGAGACAGTGTAGCTCCCTTGTGACGAAGCTCAGCAGGTTGGATGCCTACGAGGGTGAGAAGGTTGTCAGCTGGTGTAGAACGCAGGTATTCACTCACAAATAGCAAGGCGTTGATGGCAGGGTCAATAAGGCGGGTGTGATCACTGCGGCACGAGACAAGCGCGCAGTATTCTGCGATTGAATGCACTAGGGTTAGGGTGGCTGTTCGCAGAGTTGTTGCCCCAGCAGCCCAACCGGAGTCAGCAAGCCGTCTCATGAGCGCGACAGGTAATGTCAGCTTTCTCCAAGATATTTGGGTTGGAGCAGAAGGGCAGGGTTGAGTTGTTGACGTTGACTTTCAGCTCACGTTTAGCTTCCTTGTTGTTGAGATGGAAGGCTGCCGGGACCACTATTGTAGTGTTGAGCTTTAGCTTCCAAGTCTAGAGCTATTCATCTATGGTTGGCATGTCCTTGCTCAGCACCCCTTCAACTGCCTGCCAATTTCCATCAGCATGCATGATTCGTCAGCATATGCATACTTTCTGGAAACGGTGGTGGGCAAGTCAGAGATGTAGATGTTGAAGAGAAGGTGTGCCAGGACTGATCCCTGTGGGACGCCGTTCTTAAGGCGTCGTAACCTGCTCGAGGCGATGGAATTTGCCGAGGTGGGCACAGGCGAGAGAAGTGTCCAGACCTGCAAGTAAGTTTGTTGATGGTGCTCTACGCTTTGCGGCTAGATTGCGAGAAGTCGATGGAATTGACAGCTTCCTCCCATTGCTCCTGCTTCTGTTCTAGTCGAGAAAGTAGGGACAAAGCCACTCTGTCAGAGTCAGTCCCCGCTGGGTCTCGGATGAAGGAGCGATAGAGGGTCTCGCACTCTTTGTCTCAGCATGGCACAAAGTTCTTACGACAACCTCGTGGGACACGTTGTTTGGCCGCAGATAGCTGGCTCTTGCAAATATCCTGGTATGCTCCCCAATGATTGATGCGTCTGGATGTGGCAATCTCTCGACGGATTCACGTGTGAGAAGGCAAAAGCGCTTCCAATCAGCCTTGCGAAAGTTCCAACGCTTCACCAGCTTGCTGTGGGCAGGATCTTTTAGTCTTAGTGGCGTTATGAGGGAGGGCTAATCTTGTGACAGCAGGAACTGTCTGAGAACATGTCTGTCTGGCAGCCAGTCGTCCTGGCCGAAACTCACGAAGGCCAGATCCGGATTGGTGCCGACGTTCCATCAGTGAGAGGAGAATCTGAGTGTTTCCTTTGGGTTATACAACAGTTCAAGATTGTTGGATGTTGCCCAGGAGTCCAGACTCTCAACGTCAGGAGATGTTTTGTTGTAACCCCAGTTGACATGTTGGCAGTTTAAGTTGCCAACATAAAGACTTGGGTGTGGGAACGTCGGGATGGTCTTTGGTGTGAACCGCGAGCGTGAAGGTTTGTAGGCGTTGATGATCTTATATCTTGCGACGTCTACGAACAACCACTCTGTGTCTGATAGTTCTGGAGACTGATTTATCCACCAATGACCATTCCAACCGCTCGTGGACAAACGTGGCAAGGCCGTGCTTCCTACTCAGCACTGACCCAGCTAGTGAAAAATTGGTAATCACTAGATTGTCTGCAGTTGTGCAGTGGGTCTCCTGTAGGACGATGATGAAAGCCTTGCTCTTATACGCTAGCTGCTCAGCTACGGCGATCTTGTTTGCAGTGAGCCTCTCTGTGTACAGCTGGAGTATGTTAGGTGATCTTCGGCAGCATCACTGCTTCCGCACCTTGCGCCAGCCGTTACGTCACCCAGCCCATGCTGAATACATCCAGCACGGGTAGCAGTGGTTGCTCTAGAAACGACAGATTTGATAAGCATTTCCAGAAATGCCGCAACGGGGAGGGCCAGTGAAGGCATCTGTCTTCCTCCCAGTGGCGTGGCAAGGGGGTGGCACAGGGAGCCCTGAGTCCGGGGGGCACGTTCTGAGGGGGCGGCACACTTTGTTGATAAAAATCAAATTTTGAAATGTGTTTCAAATTTCTAACTCTTCTTTATCAAATCTAAATAAAGTTTTAAACGGACTATCTCTTTTCAATTATTGCGTTTAGAAGTCCTAGACTGGTAGGTTAGCCTAAACAACACATCTGGCTGTGATGTGAACAAATTGATGAAATATTTACTCAAAAATCTGGGGGTCAAAGCCAACGTGCTAAAGTACCCGGATGTTTGTCTTGCAGTCAGTTTTTTTGGCACATCTATTTGGGGAACGATTGCACCCAATTCTCTGGCCAGACAAAGTCCGCCATCCAGTCAAAAGGCCTTTGAATAAAGGAAAGAGATGACATTCGACCGCAGATTACAAAACATTACTGAGTTGGTATTTCGAGATTTATGTTTCCCCTCTGAAAATCTGATGAAAAAGGCCCTTCATGAAATCATGGCAAATAATCAAAGATAGCTTAATCCTTGTTCACCTATCGTTGGTTCCTTAGCAACGCCCCAACTGCACATCGTAACATAACCTGGCACCTGAGCATTGGCGACGAACAATTCGTTGAGGCGGCGATGGCCAGTCCACCTCAATCGGAGGGTTGTATGCTCGATCCACGGCCACTGAGTGAATCGCCGTAGCGCTCTTTTGGGAAGAGCGTTTACCTCACCCGCCCTGGCAAGAAACATAGTTCACGCGTTGCCTTACCACTGCTTGCCGTCGCCAAAATTAAAAAAGACATTTCTTGGCACATCTCATACTATTCTTCAATGTTCAGCGAGGTATTTCCAATAAGTGCCATAAGCTGTAGCCTGGTCATCACGTGGGGTTATCAACATTAAATTTTGGCGGTTGAAGTGAAGAAAGCTGTGGTAAGTTCGTAATAACAACAACTGTTTGTAAAATTATGTTATTGACAAACCGTTGTTTGTAAACTTATATTCAGGTGTCAGACTCAACTTCAAAGATAAGTCTCCGCTGGCTGCTATGACTTTGAAAGCACACAACCTACTCTCAAAGCAACAACGCAGTACGGTACATTTGTACTAGCGGTCATTCAACTCTTCGCAGCATACAATTGCAGGGAAAGATCGACGTTACAGAAAAGTCAAATTACACTTGCGAGGGCGTCGTGCAATATCGTGGCGTATCTAGAGAGAAAGTCGTAAACATTCACGGCACCAGGGAGTTCAACGCTAATACACTTGCGCAGATAAAACAACAATCGTTATCCCTGGCGACCACAGAGATGCCGCAGAAAATACAACAAACAAGACAGTTTAACACAAGCTAAGCTGATACTCTGACAGTCGAGTTCACTACCCTCACTGCAATGATCATTGTTACTTCAACTTAACGAAGTAGCACAACGGCCACCTAACTCTACCACAGCGAACAAAGAACTGAACATGGCGTTGCGAGCAAACGAGCAGGGCGACGATGCTCCGCTCCCGGCATTCCAGGGAATGCGCTTGAATAACTGATTAAGCGCCGTGGTTTGAGCGGGTGAGTAATTGATCGACCGTAACAAGCTGCAAAGGTAACATTGGTTAGTTTCAATGCAACTGCTGTTTTTCCCTATGACGTAATGGTGTCGGAAAACAACATTCTTGAAGCGGGTAGTGCAGTTGATCTGTTTGCGTAGCTTAATTAGAGCTCAGATGGGAAGTTTGAACTCCAAGAAGTGAATCAGAGCCAACCTGTAGGCTGTCGAGTTTGGTATTCGTTCGCTTTGTTCAACGATATACTAACATTTGAAGTCATAGAAAAGGTTATTTCAACAAAAAAAGCTTAGAAAAGGCGTTGCTCTCATTTTGATGAATTTGGCATGGTTTTGTAATGCAGTTTTTGAAATAGATGTCCCTTGCTAACCAGTTCCGTTGTCACTGGGGGCTTTGGTGGGCCCAGCCCCAACCAAACAAAGTTTCAAGCCCCACAATTGAACTATGAAATAAGAGGATTTTTTATCACTACAAATCAGTGGATTTTTTATCAAATTTTAGAATATCAAGCCCCCTTGCACAAACTTAAAGCCTCCCTATTTAAAAGACCTTCCGATGACGGTTCTGTTAGTAACAGACGAAAGCAAGGAACAACACTATACACCTGTAATTGGAAGAAGCCCAGGGGTGTGTGCAAACGCCGTTCTCCCACCAATAAAAAGGAACACTGCACCAACTAATTCGAATAAAGTGAGTATTCGCCTACAAAAATTTCCACACTGGATCTTCCTGTCTCACAGCAGAGCAGTGCGAATCTGCGTGTCACTATCACATCTGTGGGATTGCAGGTATGTTTTAATGCAGTGGAGAAAGGTGTTGGAAGGTCGTTCTCAGTCCAGCGCGTTCTCACCTCACTGCACCCCTGAAAAAGTCCTACAGCCAGGCCAAGTGTGATGTGAACAAATGTGAACAGGTCACGATGAAGGCTGCAAGTCAGCATTTCTCACCCAGATCCAGTTTTAAGCCTATATTTGACCTATTTTATCAAAATGGGTCCCGCACCTATAGAGGGCCTCGCACAAGTACCGACAGAGTTAACGTTTTAAGCCTTTTATACGTTCTAAAAGAATCAAACCACTACTGAAACGTGAAGTGAGCAATGAAACGTCCCTTACATCACTGAAATCATATTATGAAATTAACATAGCCTGCTATACGCAGTATGTACACTTTTTAGTTTTAGACAGGAATACTACGTGAAATAACATACTTAATTGTTTACATCTGCAAGGTAGGTATGCCGCCAACACATCTCTTAATTTCTCGTTTGATCCCCTGGAATGAGCAAACTATTAAAAGGCCAAACGGTGGGCTTGCCGGAGACAAAAACCAAAAAGGAAGATCATTTGACGATATATGTTTGTTCCATATATGCATAAGAAAGCAAAAAAGTTAGGAAAGGTAATAATGAGGAAGGTGGCAACAAGCAGAAAAAAAGTAAGACTCATAATCGACAATGCAAAAAAGAACACTTTCAGTTTGTGAGTGTGTGATTGTGATGTTCAACATGCTTTATTAACCCTTACATATTTAAATATAAGTACGAAACATGATATTCTCTCATTTTTAATTCTTGGAAGCAAATTTGAGGGAAGGTGAGGGCGGCACATTAATGGTGGGCCCCGGGCGGCAATTAGCCTCGCTACGCCACTGCTTCCTCCCCAAGTGTCGACAAGAGTTAAGCACAAGTGCCGACGAGTGTTAACGTATCAAGCCTTCTGTATATTCTAAGAGAAATAAACCACAACTGAAACGTGAAGTGAACAACGAAACATTCTTTAGATAACTAAAAGCATAATATTAATTTTATTTTTGTAGCCTGCTACATGCAGCATATACACTTTTTCAGTTAAAGACGGGATGTTATATCAAATATTAGCATACATAAATGTTTTATCTGCAAAGTAGGTATGTCACAATCACTTTTTCTCATCTTTTTATGTGATTTTCTGGAATGAGATAACCAGGCGTTCTCAACCTTTTCAAGCATGAGGCCCAATAAATAAACAAACACAGGGTCCGCATCCCCCACTGTACAACTTCTCCATTGCGACAGCTGGGGAGTAGTAATAGGAGAGGACCAGCCACAAGATTGTGCGGATTTTGGATGTGTTTAGGTTCAGGTAGCGAGTCCGGAGTTTTCCCCAACCTCCTTCCGCCGACCTATATTTTTTATGATAATCATATCTTTTTATGTTTTCTCGTGTAATGTTTTCGTTTTTTTTGCATGTGTTTGATATTTTTTGTGTTTTTCAATGTTATTTCAACTTTTGGTAGTTTTTGATTACTTTCATATTTTTGCCTTATGGTAATGTTTTCATATTTTCACGTTATTTTTGTATCTTCATGCTTTTGATTGATTTCATATTGTAGAGTTAACTTGTTACTTCGAGGTTTGTCTACAGAGGTCACTTCATTGCTCTAACCTGTCACTGATTGCAGAAGGTGCAAGGCGCGCCAGGGCATGCCACGTTTTGATCCGATAAGCAAATAGTCACGCCACTGATAGATAGATAGATAGATTTATTTGGCGGTACTGTATTAATTGCGCTAGATATACTCGCTAAAATAGAAAACAAGTCGGGGCACCGAAAAAACACGTGGTTATCTGGTCAGGTGCCCCATAAATTACGTGAGATTGATGTTTCCATGGTGAATGTTGTGTCAACCGCTAGACGTGCTGTCGCAGTCCGATGTATAGGTTCCGGGATTAATGGCCAATTGCAGAGAGGTTACTTTTGTCGGGCACAGATGGCCATGACGTTTAATTGTCATGGACCGCAAGGTTCCAGAAGAAGAGGAAAAGAAAAACCCGACAAAAAAGAAATCCTCTTCGGGTTGCCATAACCCTTTCTTGATCCACGCACACCCATTATAAAGATAGTTTTGATTTGATTATGACCGCGATGCAAATTCCATGGAGATTGAGGAGTTCATTTTTGGAGATAATCTTCGTAAGAGAATTGTCTGCTTCT
>Ga0210059_1004416_pt1 | contig 22681 bp, 10 predicted proteins | sample Ectturendosymbi2_FD_188042 | JGI IMG/M metagenome (GOLD analysis project Ga0210059, IMG submission 188042) | Ecteinascidia turbinata endosymbiont from Florida, USA - Sample 2 (SPAdes) (version 2) | ecosystem: Host-associated > Tunicates > Ascidians > Unclassified | place: Key West, Florida...
CATTTGGCCATCTAAGGAAAAATATAGCGACACATGTACGTTCAACAGAGCTGAAGCTTGACAGCGTTCGACCGTAAAAAGTTGTTTCAATGAAGTCATTTGAGAGAGTATGCCCGAGCGAGTTTATCAATCGTGTTGCGCAATATGTGCACATACTCACCGGTAGAATGCATACATTTTTCAATTTTAATTGTTTACTGATATCGTTTCAAAGGTATCTGCTTTAAAATCGATTGTTTATCGGCCTTCTCTAATAATTTCAATTGTGTTATTTTCAGATGATTAAAAGACTAACTTCTGCTTGATCGTATTTTGCAAAAGTGAGAGATGAACGTGCATTTACGTCGATTTAAAACAAGTTTCCGTATTCCTGGAAAGTGCAAATAGGGTTTATGAATTCATCTGAAAAGAATTATCACTTTAAGTAAGTAACTAATACAGCTGAAGATCGGAGTCGGAGTTGTAGTCGGATAATCGAAATTGACAGGAGTCGGAGTCGGATGACGGGACTTCCGACTTCACAGCCCTGCTGCTCTCACCCTTTACTTTGGCTTAGCCAGTGGAGATTATACCTTTGATAGGACTGGTTTATATGTACTTTTTCAAACTGTTTAGGGTTTAGCCTACATTTTGGGTGTGTGTATGTTTAAGTTTCGGCTTAGGGTTTACATTTAGGGTTTAGGTTCTTGTTTAGGTTTTAAGTTCAGCTTCTAGGTTTAGGTTTAAGTTTTGGGCTTCGATTTTGGGTTTAGATTTTAGGTTTAGGTTTTGGGTTAATGTTCTGGGTTTCAGTTTCGGTTTTGGCTTTCGGTTTTGAGTTTCGGTTCTGAGTGTCGGTTTTGAGTTTCGGTTTTGAGTTTAGGTTTTGGTGTTAGTTTTAGGGGTTTAAGTTATGTTACAAGGACCTTTCGCTGATGCAATTGTGTCGTCCTTGTCACTTGACCAATCCTATTAATCAGATTTTCATGGTGGCAAAATAACTCCAGCAGTGATTTGCCTCTAGTGCCAAATAGACACTTACTTATCAAACTTTGGCAATGCCCACAGGCTGTGTCTATTTTGTCTCATGAGGCAAAAGCACTGCTGGAACTATTTTGCCTTCAACCAATCGTATTTGACTGTAGGGAAAACGTAGGGAAAGTCTTCGCCTTGCCTTCCCTATTTCCCTACATTTGGTGCAGATCCGAACGTAAGCAAAGTCTTCGCTCTACCTTCCTTATTTCCCTACATTTAGTGCAGATCCGAAACGTAGGGAAAGTCTTCGCCCTGCCTTCCCTATTTCTCTACATTTAGTGTAGACACTAAACGTAGGGAAGTTTGATTTGGAAGTTTTTGTGGGGAAACACTTCCCTATTTCCCTACGTCCCTTTTTCCCTACAATTAGGGTTGCTCTGGGTTTAGATTGAGGGTTTTTGGCTTAGGCTTGTAGGTTGAGAGCAGAACCGTCGCCAGAAAGTTTTCACTAAGGGGGTTTTACGTTTGTGCAGGGGTCTTGACATTCTAAAATTGGCAATAACTCCACTGATGTATGCAGTGGTGTTTCACATTACAGTTTGGAGCTTTGTTTGGAGGGGCTAAGCCCAACAGAGCTACCTTCAATCAAGGTAGGTAACCTTTACCTTGTGGCAACAGGACTGGTTGAGGGTTTTAGGTTGGGGTTTTATTTTTAGGTTTAGGGTTTTAGGCAGGGATGTCGAAGCGGTGGAAGCGGTCCTTTTTCTGTGGAAGCGGAAGCGTGAAACTTCTACTGCTTCTGCTTCCACATAGGTTATTGACTTGAAAAGTAAATTTGGTGAAACATTTCTGTCCATTTCCTGATGTGGATTAAACGGTGAAGTTGCACTATAAGTCTGAATGTATGTGTCATATCAGCAGCGCACGAGAACGAGAAAAAGCATAGGGGAAAGTCAGCACCTACGAGCCACTTTTTATGATATCGAGCGTAGCTACAACACGGTGCAATTATTTTTGCTCAAATTTTTCCAGTAAGTGTCTTAGGGTTGTGGCATGCTTTGTGGGAATTTACGGAGCAAAATACCTGCAACCTTGAAAGTTACATGAATTATTATTTCATTCGTTACCCAAGTAGATCAATCAAGGGACCCCGTGCGTCGGGACCCAATAACCGGCTTAGGGACAAATGAACCATGCTTGAAACTGTTGGTCCATTGCTGCATGGTTTATGTGCACCATTCCTTACATTAAAAATCGAACTAATGGAACTTCAAGCAGCTAACTGAAACACATTGATTGGTTTATTATCACTGGCTATTACCAATTTATGGAAAGTAGGTCTTCACCATTTTGGGTTTAAATATTTGAAGGTGAATCAAAATGAAATGTTTTTTCAAAGATCAATGCAGAAAATTGAACAATACTCTAACAAGGTATGTTTTCATACATCTGAAGAAGATAAATAATGTATATATCCAGTGAATGTTAATAGCATATTTTTGATGCCAAACTTCTATTGGTTGGACTTGATGTGATAAGAGGGAGATACGGGTCCGCATGACTATCTTTTATGTTCGGCTCAATAAAACTACATTCAACACTGCTGAGATGCTTTTTAAGAAGGCAATGTCTATTTTGCCGCCAAAATGTCGACGGCAACAGCTTGGCTGGAGCTATTGTGCCGCCAGTCCGAAGCTTGACAGAAACAAAGTAAAAACAAAAGATAAACCTAAAGCTAACCTTAACGCTAACCATAAACTCTAACCCAAACACTGATCCCAAACACTAACCGTAACAGTAACCCTAATGCTAACCCCTAACCTTAACCCTAAACCGTAATGCTAACCCCTGACACTAATCTCAACGCTGACCCTAATGCTAATCCCTTACCCTAATGCTAACCCCTAATACTAACCCTAATGATAACCCCTAACGCTAACCATAACGCTAAGAACCCTAACCCTTAACTGAACCCTAAAGGTAACACCAAATGGAAAAGTTCTTAAAAAAACAAAAAAAAGAAAAGTCACAAAGGTGAGATTCAAACCGAAAACCAATGGCATACTAGACATGAAGCATAACTACTACACTATGAGCAGCACACTGATTGCACGACAACTGACCTTTTCATTCGAATTGCGTCAGACTGGAGGCACAATAGCGTTAGCCGATCTGTTGCCGCCAGATAATCGGCGGTAAAATAGACACTTCCTTTTAAGAAACCTTTCCTCTAGATAGCTGTATTCATACTTATTTTCAGCACCTGCCCCATATATAAAAAACTTTTATTTTTGCAACTGATTGCAAAAGCACACAGCTCTTTTTTGGTTCTACTGAACAGGACTGTAACTATTACTATGGGGGGCACAAGTCCCATTGAAAAATTTTTGTCCTTCTGTGGAAAAAAGTGTTGCACATAATAGTGTGAAACTATTGTACATCTAATTGGTCGCCCTCAGAAAAATCTTCGCCTCACCATGGTATCCCAAGCTTGTTACAGGCCTGCTACTACAGCATCGCTGTCTTCATGAGATGATTTACGGACTTCTGTGCTGCTACTATTATAAGTTAAGGGCCTTAGGTCTGGTTCTGACAAGGCTTCAAAATAGTATCGCAGTCAGAATGAGGTCGAAAAAGCCATGGGCCCATGAAACAAACTTGCTAAGATTACTGGCGGTTTTATACCAATTTTCAACTGATGCAAACTAAAGGATGGAATAGTTGGACCCAAGATACCGTCAGTGACTGACGATGTCATTTAACATGACTTTTTGTGATTGGATGCAAAACTATATGACTAAAGCATGCAACGTTGTTGGGAAAGTTGCCAATTAATGCGGACAACACAAGCTGAGGTGTAGCCTGAATGAAATGCAAGGGCGCAGCTTTCTTGCAAAGGAGTACAAATTCAGATGAGACATTTTTGAGAGGAGTATTTGCATGAAGTATTGCTGAACGAAATAGAAACGTACTTGGTCAAGACATGATCAATCTGAAGTGCACCACACTATGCAACAATGCAATGTTTCTCACAGAACGGTTGGCATTGTGGCTAGTGGGTATGTGAAGTCGGGAAGAGGGGACTCAATTTTCAAATGTACAGTAAGCCACTGTCAGCGCAGCACAAAAACTTTGTTAACACTTTGAGAACCGGTCTACGATATATTCGTACTTCAATTTCGGCCTAAAAAACAGCAGTTTTCGGTTGCTTTACCAAAGCCCTAGCTCCTCCGCTAATTGTGCTAGAGAGCTGTTCAAGGGCTCTAATGGATCAGCCAGTCTAGTAGATTGTACTCGAAAAAAATTTTTTGGTTAGGGGTTGTGGAGTTTTTATGACTGACGTCATAAGTGAAATAGTTTAGGGTCATTTTGGCTCTGTTGCCTGGCCTAGGGCCCAACTGCTAGGCCAAAGTGTTTTGCTGAAGTTTTCATTAGAAACCAAGCTCGAGTCAGTCTTTTAAGCCTTTGATTGACTTTCTAGTGTTTCTGGTTGAAAAGTTATGATCTAAAATAAACAAATTAGTTAATTAGCTAATTAGTCAAATATTTTTACTAACTTACATCACAACTTTTGAACCTGAAACCCCAGCAGGTCATCCAAAGTATCAAAAGACTCGGATTGTAGCCTAGTTTCCAGTAAAAACTTCAGCGAAATACTACCACCTAACAGTTGGCACCCAGGGCCAGGCAAAGTGGGTCAAGGTGGCCTAAAAGTCCTCTACTTATGATGCCACTCACAAAAAACCCGCATCCCCTAAGCAAACATTTTTTTCGAGTGCAGACTAGAAGACTTGCCGCGTCTTTTGAGACTTTTACCAGGTCTGTAGAGCATATCGGACCAGAGAAATTGCCGCACAAAGCCACGTGCGTTTAGGTATTTTTTTTCTGAAAATCCCCGAAACCTAGCGGACGCCAAAGAGTTAATATCACATTTATTACAGTTTCAGAGAGCAAATTAAAAAAATCATTAGAAGGGCAAATTTAAATCATTAAAACCAGGCCCGTAACTACTAGCTAGAAAAAGTTTCGGCCCCCTGTAAAAATGTGTTGGACATACTTTAAAACTAGTGGACATAGGCCCTTAGGGCCCGTAACCAGGGGGAAAGGGGGGCGCCTCCCTTGCAAACCGTTTCACCTCCCTGGAAAACTCTGTTGGGCATTGGTGAAAACTATTGGACATAGTTTGAAAAATTTGGGCCCCTCTCAAAAAACTCTTTGCCCCACCTATTGTTCCAAGCTGGTTACGAGCCTGGGCAAAATCATCTGATGGATTGGCTTTTTTGACAAATAATCGTGATGTGAAATTGATCCTGAGATGGTTATCAACAAGTTGTTCAAAAAGAAACGCAGACTGAATTTTAGCTTTTAAATGTGCTCGCTGGTATTTTGTAAAGTCAAAATTTGGCTAATTGCATCCTCTGATTTGTTCCTATGAATCCACGTACATACTTTCAGCTAATTTTGACTTATTCAATAGACATAATCATTGATATTCTCGAGGACAACATTACATGACACTTTGCTTTCCACTACTCTTAATGTTCATTGAAAACTGTTTGGTTAACAACTGCTTGATAATGATCACTGCGAAAGAAAATGTGTTCTTGTCTTTGTTAAAATTCATCAGTACCGACTGGTAAGATACTTGACGTCGTATCGTACTGTAATACTTAGAGCAGAAATTGACCAGTGACATCAAAATGATCTTTGTGCAAAATAGCTAAAGTTTGAAATCTGACGACGTCAGTGACTGGCCCCTCCCGAACAAAATTCCTGGCTGCACGCCTGCCTGCTCTAATAAGCAAAGAATTTACAAGAGGAGAAATATAGGATCATTTTTTCTTCAGTGAAAACTGCTCGAATAAGTGGTTTACTCTATAAACTGATGCTCTCTATTAAGCGGTTTCCACTGTATCTGGTTTAAATCTCGAAACAAAAATTTCCACTGTTTTGAACTTAGCATCAGGTGAATTGCCAGTTTTGTGGCATCACCTTTTTTTCTGACTACAACTTTTCATTCAGTATATTGATAAGCTTCTTGCTCAGTATTGTCTAACATGGAGACACCACCTTTTCCTTCTAACTACCATTTTCCATTCAGTAAACTGATGAGCTTCCTGCTCAATTTTATCTAGCATTCATCTGATTGTGGGCTTAGGGATTAAGCTGAAGTCAATGTTCGTGAGGTTCTGGAGGTCGACATCACTTTGGTTGCTTTGAAATCCTTGTATTACAGCGAAGGGATGCTCCTTAAAAAGGAAAATCTGAGCTTTGTCCTTGATGTATGTCATGGCAGATGCATATGGCTCCCAGCGTTTTTCAGCTATATTTTCTGCCTGTCTTTTGTTGACTCTGTTGCATTCTGGTGCCATCATTCCACTTGTAAAGACAAGAGGAATGAATGAAGACTTCTCAATGTCAAACACCCGTTGGTTGTACTTATCCTTCTTCTCTTTTTCATGTTGTTGGTAGATATCTGCTAGGAACTTCCCAGAATAAAACTGTGACGTTGGATGTGTGATCCTTATGTCAAAGAAAGTTTTCTCACAGCTATTCCACAGTCCTCTCATAGAGATGTCTAACCTTGCATTGTTAGCAGTCTTGACTTTACCTTCATAGTTATTTTTGTTGATTGGTAAAAGTGTGGGTTTGGTCTAAACATCCCTACAAGCCTTTCCCATTATCTGCGCCTCAGAGTTTCTCCCTGAGTTGTGCCTCATTGAAGTGTAGCCACCCAGTTTACATATGAGGCTGTGATCCACAGAGTTTCTCTCCGCAAGCATAGTGTCATGCAGACAGCATCCATGAATTCTTGTTTGTTTAGTGCATATCCAATCGCTTTGATTGGCAGGGCTAACAGCCAAGATGATGCCCCCTTTCCCATTGCTCCTTTTATGAGTTGTTGTGACTCACAGGTCAGTTTCCTTTCGTAGTTCATCACGGCTGTTTTGGCATTTTGCAGTCTCTTGTCATTTTCTGTTCTTCGTGTGTATGGTACATAGCTGGTACAAGGGGTTGTAATCAATATTGAGTGTAGATTTCGGCAGTCAGTTTATCAGTGATCTGAATGTAGTGTTCATATTCTGTCTTGGTGATTTCCCAAGGATCTGTCAGACCTAGCCCACCATGCCTAAGAGGAAGAGCTAAGTGTTTGTCTTCCTTTGTCACTTATCTTTTGTCCTACGACAGAGGTATCAATTGATCTCTGGTGGTGTTTTTCAGTGGTTCTGGCACTATTCTTTGGAAATGGGTCCATCTGGAGCATAATCCTTTGGTGAACGCTGAGTATGCTGCTTGAAGATCATCTTGTGCATACCTTGAAAAAACATGTATAAGGCTTAGGCCTATTTCATGAAGACTCCGTACCGTAACAAAAATTAATAGCAAGTGTGACTGGAAAAATATATTTGTTGTGCTAAATGTCTTCATCCAGACTGTCAATGATCCACTACCTTGTGTACATTAGAGGCAAAATAGCACCAGCTGTTTCTATTTTGCCTTTCATGAGGCAAAATAGACACTGCCATTTTGTGGGGGCAGTGGCTACAGAACTGTCTGTGGATCTTTAAATTTGAAACCTTAAGGAGTCTTTTCCCATCTTATCTCAACTTACGACAAATGTTGTTTTGCTATGAACAGTTTTTGTTGCAGGAAGTTGTTTAGTGTTGTAGGCAGGTAATCAGCAAAGATGGGATGTGTTTTGTTAAATGCAATTTAAAAATGAATTTTTCAAATGACTCATTTTATATCTTTTGAAGCTGAGTTCGCAAAAGCTATTTGGCTTTGGTAGTTTTTGCTGGAAGCAACACTCATGCTTCCACTGGTATCAAATTTTAGAGTAACAAAGTGTAACTGTCATTGTGTGTTTAAATTTACAGTTTCATTTTGTTTGTGCAACACATAATTACTAGAGCAACCAAATTTTTGACCTAAAAACTTAGAGTTTTGACTTTATTTTGACCTATAAATTTTCTGCATTTGCAACTACAAAATAATTCAACCTTAGGTGTTGAGGTTAATCCAGAAGTGTATTCATGCACTCTAAGCTTTGAAATAAAAAAATGATATATTGATAAGTACTACAGCAGATTTTACTACAGTAGAATTAACTACATTAATAACTACAGTAGAGTCAAACCTGTACTATATGCATCATGGATTGAGCATTTACCAAAACAAGTACCGTAAGACCATATTTTTCACCTACCATGCCTATCTTACATAGTAGTCAACCACCCAGTAGTGGGGAAAACAACATTATTAAGTCAGAAATTGCAATAAACCCACTATTATTACAGAATTGCAACTAAACTTGCAAAAGCATATCAATATCTATTGTTGTAGTTTCAATAAAATATCGATATAACTGTGCTGCAAAAAAAGTTTGACCTAATGATAAATTTTGACTTTTTTTTGGACCTAATAACTTGGGATTCTCTCATAGTATGAGCGTGAAATTTGGTTTGTGGACGTTTCATAAATTTTAGAAACAGCAGAATATTTTTGGATTGCCTTAATAATTGCCAAATCCAGCCACCACAACTCGCACAAGTTGTTTCGTGATAATAAAAAAACTAATTGCAATAATCATGCTGCTTTTTGCAAATGCATTAGCAACTCTTACCGGTGGTTGAAAATACACCTAAACTGTAAATTTGTGCATCAAAGCATTGCTTAAACTGCCAAATTGGGTGGCAGTTCACATGTTAATTGAAAATAGTAGTTACATCCTTGGTTGCACTTTTACACTTTATATTCCAAAGTGTAAACCTATTTTTTTTACGTAGTTTTTCTTCAGGTTATGTGTTGTAAAGGTCGAATTGCAGGTATTACAAGCTCTGTATGTCTGCCAAACTTCAATAACTTCCTAAGAGATACAGAATGTCCATATTCAAGAAAGGACATAAAAGTCCAAATGATATCATAAAAAGCTTGAGCACAGCGATTGGAATCCTTCAAACTCAGCAGGGTGGACCAAAGCGACTAGACAAGGTAAAAAATCTGAAGATCAGCTAAAAAAATTTGTTATGTATAGTTTGATGTGGACTTCAATAATGATGCTGTTTAAAAATTTTCCCCATTCAGAATACAAGTATTTCAGTGATTGATGTAGCTTTCACATAAAGTAACTGTATTATCAAAGAAATGCATGACTAAAAACAAAAGATATTGAAGTTAGGAACTAATGATATCTCCAATGATGTTGCTCAGAAAGATGCTCTGTCAGGTATTTTGTTGATGAAGCTGCAGCTTGTTTTTTTTGGCCAGATTATGCATAAAAGCACAATCATACATACAATGGCACGTCAAGCTTGGCAAAAGGGTGTCTGTCATGGCAGGGTAGCTTTTGATATTACTTTTCAGCATAAAACCACATTTTCTACAGGTGTTTTAGCACTAGACCGTTGATGAAATCGGCATGCTGATATACAGTATAGTGGCTGATATGGCAATATTGCCGAAGTATCATATTGTCAAAATTCCACCGATATATATGGGAAATATTTGCTAATAATACCTACTTCGCTAGTTTTCTGCACAGATTATAAAAACAACAATATCTAATTAGGGTATTAACACTTTGAGAACCGGTCTACGAATATATTGTACCTTATTTTCGGCCTAAAACCAGCAGTTTTCGGTTGCTTTACCAATGCCATAGCTCGTCCACCAATTGCGCTAGAGAGCTGTTCAAACCCTCAAAAGATTTGGCAAGTCTTCTAGTTTGCAAACGAAAAAATTTTTTTTGGTTTTTGTGTTTTTGTGAGTGACATCATAAGTAAAGTAGCCAAAATATTTCGCTGAAGTTTTCATTGGAATCTAGACTCGAGTCCGAGTTTTTTGAGCCTATGATCGATTTTGTAGCGCGGTGGTTCTCAAACTGTGGTATGCGTACCACTAGCGGTACACGAAGGCCTTCGCAGTGGTACGCGAGACCTTTCTGTTCTTCTATACAAAAAGAATACATTCTGTTTTCACTTATGGTGTTCTCTTAATAAATTCCTGCATTTTTGTGTACTTCCCTCATTAATTTCGAAAAATGACCATTATAATTTCTCACAGTCATGTTGTTCATGCAGCATTTGGGTCAAGTCTGGTTTGCCCAACTTTTTATCGAATAATTTTGTGTAGATTGAGTTTTCCTGGAACAAGGTGTTTTCAAGGTGGTACGTGGTGAAAATACCAAGCCCACAAATGGTACGCGATCAGAAAAAGTTTGGGAACCACTGTTCTAGCGTTTCTGGTTCAAAAGTTATGATTTAAAATAAACAAATTAATTGATTATCTAATTAGCTAATTAGTCAAATATTTTTGTTACTTTAGATCATCAGTTTTGAACCTGAAACCACAGCAGGTCATCCAAAGTATCAAAAGACTTGGATTGTAGCAGCCTGGTTTCCAATAAAAACTTCAGCAACGTACTACCATCTAACGGTTTGCGCCCAGGGCCAGGTGAGTGGGCCAAGGTGGCCTAAAAGTCCTCCACTTATGATGTCACTCACAAGAAATCCATGATGTCACTCACAAGAAATCCACAACCTGCAACTAAAACATTTTTTTTCAAGTGCAGACTAAAAGACTTGCTGAGTCTTTCGAGCCTTTGACCAGATCTCTACCGCTTTCGGTGCCAGAGCTACGTGCGTGCAAAGCCACGTGTGATCTGGTTGTTCTGGCGCAAAAGTCCCTAAAACCAGCTAGATACTAAAGTGTTAATTCCTTATCTTGTTTTAGGCTATAACGTTTGAACTAGAACCTTATAAAGTAAACCAAAGGCATAAGAGACTCGGATTCTAGCCTAGTTTCTAATAAAAACTTGAGTTAAATACTTTCGTTTAGTGATTTTGGCCCAGGGCCAAGCAACCTGAGCCAAAATGGCGAAAACCCATGGCCACTTATGACGTCACTCACAAAAAATGCAAAGACCCCCAATTTTTTTCAGTGCAGACTTGAAGACTTGCCAAGTCTTTTTTAACACCTTGAGAGTCGGTCTATGAATATATCGTACCTGGATTTCAGCCTAAAACCAGCAGTTTTTGGTTGCCTTACCAATGCCATAGCTCCTCCGCTGATTTCACTAGAGAGCTGTTCAAACCCTCAAAAGATTCGGCAAGGTTTCTAGTCTGCACTCGAAAAAAATTTTTAAATTTTTTGGTTGGGGGTTGTGGATCTTTGTGAGTGATGTCATAAATGAAGTCGTTTTTGGGCCATATTGGCTCATGTTATGTGGCCAAAGGCCCAACTGCTAGGCCAAAGTATTTCGCTGAAGTTTTCATTGGAAACTAGGGTTGAGTCTGAGTCTTCTAAGCATTTGATCGACTTTCTAGCGTTTCTGGTTCAAAAGTTATGATCTAAAATAAACAAATCAATTAATTATCTAATTATGGCGTTATTCAAATATTGTATTTACTTCTAGATCATAACTTTTGAACACAAAACTCCAGCAAGTCATCCAAAGTATCAAAAGACTCGGATTGTAGCCTAGTTTCCAATACAAACTTCAGTACAAGCTAAATTCAGTTTGCTAAAATCAAAGTAAGCCATTAACACGTATAGAGCCGGCCTACGTTATATTCGTACTGTGATTTCGGCCTAAAAAACAGCAATTTTCAGTTGCCTTACCAACGCCCTAGCTCCTCCGCCCATTGCGCTAGAGAGCTGTTCAACGGCTCAAACGGATCGGCCAGTCTAGTAGATTGAACTCAAAAAAAAATTTTTTGCCTGGGGGGTGCGGGTTTTCTGTTAGTGACGTCATAAGTGGAGGACTTTTAGGCCACCTTGGCCCACTTTGGCTGGTCCTGGGTGCCAACCGTTAGGTGGTAGTATTTCGCTGAAGTTTTTACTGGAAACTAGGCTACAATCCGAGTCTTTTGATACTTTGGATGACCTGCTGGGGTTTCGGGTTCGAAAGTTGTGATGCAAGTTAGTAAAAATATTTGACTAATTAGCTAATTAGTTAATTAATTAATTTGTTTATTTTAGATCGTAACTTTTCAACCAGAAACGCTGGAAAGTCGATCAAAGGCTCAGAAGACTTGTACTCGAGTCTAGTTTCCAATGAAAACTTCAGCAAAACACTTTGGCCTAGTGGTTGGGCCCTAAGCCAAACAACATGAGCCAAAATGACCCTAAAACTACTTCACTTATGACATCACTCACAAAAAACCGCAACCCCCAGGCAAAAATTTTTTTCCGAGTGTAATCTACTAGACTGGCTGATCCGTTTGAGCCGTTGAACAGCTCTCTAGCGCAATCGGCAGAGGAGCTAGGGTGTTGGTAAGGCAACCGAAAACTGCTGTTTTTTTTTGCGAAAATCGTCAAAACCACCCAGACGCCAAGGTGTTAAACGTGCTACCCTTATTAGTATGTTATTCAATGTGTGGCCCTAGTCAAGTTAGTAACATTAATTTTGGCTCAGCAAATGATTTGCGTTGGACATAGCAGGGTTGGACCAACGTTGCATTTGCGTCGCAAGTTTCTTGCTTACATGTCATCTTGTTCTTATTGTATCTGTTTTTGTTCCCATCACCCGGCCTGCCTGCTTCAGCTGAAAATTTATCACGTCTGTTACATAACACACTAATTAATTCAATAAGATCGTTATTCATCACTTTAACTTGAGCTAAACTAACTCAAAACTTAAATTTGGGTAAAAACTACCTACAAAGCATTATGACCCCAATTTTGGTTATTTTACCCTGACTTGAACCAAAAACCCTAGAAAGTCACAGAAAGGCTCAAAAGACTCAGATTTTAGCCTAGTACCTTCAGTGAGATATTTCCATCTTGTGGTTGGGAACCATGGTCCAGTGACCTTGGCCAAAAAGGCTTGAACCCATCCCACTTATGACGTCATGCACAAAAAAAACAAAACCCAAACCTTAAACTATTTTTTGTTAGACATGTTGATAAAGTTTTATTGCTTGATGCCAGTGTATAGCTGGTTTGTTGTCCTAAAAAAACGTGAAACTTTTGCAAAAAGAAGTGGCTCTGGTAGGCCCAGGCTTGCTGCAGTCATATGTAACCTAAAATGTTTTGAAATTGATATATGTTGGCAACTGATTGTAAACACAAAAAAGCATTAGCTACCGTTTTGGCCTAAACCTAGAAAACGCCTAGCAGTATCTGCCTTCTGTGGAAGCAGACAGTATTTGAATTTCCTGCCGGAAGCAGACAGTATTTGAACATTTGAATAAATGTCCAGGAACCGTAAATATTGCCACAGGGAAACCACCTGGGATCGAAAATGTTAAAAACTTTGCAAGGAGGAACACTTTAAGAACGTGTCTGAACTTCACAGCACACAGCTTCATTTCTAGACACGCAAATTGTGAAAATCTGCCCAGAACATTTTTTATAAATCTTGCAAGGCAAAAACTTCTAAAATGCATCTGAACTTCACAGCAAATGCATCTGAAAATGCATCTGAACTTCACAGCTTCTAAAATGCATCTGAACTTCACAGCTTTGTTTTTGAATGCATAAATTGTGAAAATGTGCCCAGAACAATTTTTATAAACCTTGTATATCTTTCCTGTGACGTGAGAACAGCTTGAATTGTAAAAAAATGTCCAGCACATCTTTAAAAAAATAACGAAATAATGGTTTGTAAAATTTTCTCTGAAGAAAATTGCATCCAATTTTCACAAGTGTTCTCAAAAACTTTGTCGGCTGGCATCCAAAAAAGTGCCAAAAGTGCCATTTTTTCAGCTTAGAGGGAACACTGCTGCTGCATTAGAACAAAACAGTGTTTCTGTTTTGATGTTCATTTCTTAGCTGTGCACCACCACCAAGTATAGCTACCCTGTGCACCATTTTGGAAAGAAAGCAGCCATACATAGATGTTGCTAGTGCCCAGGTCTGATTTTTGGTGCACAAATCCTTGTAACCTCATGTACAGCTTGGTGTTTGATGAATAATCATTTGACGTAAACATGTTTGTTATGCGTGAGCCACCATTGAAGTTTTGTTTGGATTGTCCCATAGTCTCATAACCACTTTTCAGCAATGCATTCACAAACAATTTCTCATGCTGATCACTGGTCAGTCTGACGTAGGCCTATAATTGCACCAACTATTCCAGGTGCTACTGTTGTAGTGCACAAGCATTTTATGTGACACAGGGAACTAGTGGCTACACTGTCTTACTAGTCAGTACGCTACAGTTTACTTGTCCAGCCACATAAGTATGCTGCTGATAAGCATTTTTTCAAATTAAGCAGATAGAAACAAGCCAAAAGCTTTTATTTTCATAACAGTCAATTTTTGCACCCAAATAATTGTTCAATGTTGTCACTTTGCTGCATTCCTTAACAGAATCCTTGCCTAGATCCTGACTTAAACCTACCGCTTGCCTAGATTAAAATCATAGGTTCAACAGCCACTCAAAATTGCCTGTTGATCTGCAAAATCGGTTGATGCATACGAAAATCCCCTTGATTCTTTGTTTATTTGCAGCTGAGCTGAAACCTACATCTGATGGTCTGCGTTTGTGCATTTGAACCTTAGTCTATCTTGAGTCTGCGAAGCTTTACACTGGTCCAAAAATAGTCTGTGTCCTAAAAAGAAACACCAACTTGTCCATTGCTATATCAAGTGAACAAGCTACAAAAACTTGCTTTGTTACAGTTTTAACAAAACAGTTCTTCCACTGGTTTATTGAATTATGTTTCCATCCATCGCTGTGTTGGAATTTAGTTTAAGACAGTGAATCCAAACCTTTTTTGATGCATTCCTCCCTTTGCTCATTTTGGAACTTTTCATTCCTCCACTGTTTAGGTCCGTAGGCTAGTATTAATTACAATTGGAACAATGGTTTTGCTGATGACAATAACTAGATTAATAAAAGTGGGACAAAAACTATTTGTTGTCAAATAATGGATCTAAAGTTGTCAACAAAAACATATGATAGTCCACTAAATAAATCATAAATATAAAGTGATATAACAAATTGGAAAAGCCACTGTCAACATTTAAAAAGTACAACGCTTAGAATGAACAGGTAATTTCACTATAAAGTGGAAATTCCTTCTCTGAACTTCTCCATGGGAGGAATTGAAGACCCTCCAACGAAAAGTGCCTAAGTCACATTTTTGGGTAAACTGAGTTACACAGTGGAACGTGTTCTCAAAACTTTCCTCAACATGCTCTCAAAAAATCTAGCATGGAACATGCATCTAAAGGTTAAATCTGCGCATCCACATTCTGCTTTATCCAGTGTTTCATATGCGAATCAAAAACTTTAACAGCTGTTTTCTCGAAACTGGCAATTTGTGACTTGGGTCTTCAATTCCTCCCTAGCTAGCAACCCCTGGCTTAATTAATCGCTAATATTGCCATGATGTTTATAAGACCAGTGAAAAAATGACCAAATAGGGTGGGCAAATTAGACATATTTGTTAAAACTTGGAAGTTTAACACTTTTGCTACTGGTTGACATGTATATACGTTGTTTGAATTTGTTAATGTATTCCTGGCTGACATGAAGATATGTTTTTGCTAATTAAAAGTTCTTGGAAACGTGCATACACATTTTTATTCAAATTTTGCAGCGATATATGGTCTAAAAACATGGCCATAGGTTGAGTTATGTAACTTCAGGTTTCGGATTGAGAATCCAAACTCTTTGTGGCTCAGAAACTGTGTCAATGCATGGCCCTTTTGAGTTGGTCTACCTGGACAGGACCAGGGTCTTGCAGCAGTGAATATGAGTCTGTGCAATGCAAGTGCTTTAATATGCTGCCAAATGCTAGGAAAGCATGTAAGAATGTATCAGACTTGTTTCTGTAAGCATGTTCTGGCAAATGAACCTTTCGCAAAAAAATTAGTTTAGGTAGACCCAGGATTGTTGCAATGATATGTAACCTAACATGTTTTGAAATTGATTTGATATGTTGGCAAGTGATTAGTTTAAACGCAACAAAACGTTTACTAGGTTTATAATTTTAGCCTAAACCTAGAACACGCCTATCAGTATCTGCCTTCTGCGGAAGCAGACAGCATTTGAATTATTCACCAAAACTGCCCAGGAACTGTGGATATCGCTACAAGGAAACCACCCAGGATCAAAGTGTTGAAAGAATGGTACAAATTTGTTAATTACTGCTCTGACTAGAACTGTTTTTGTGTCATGGTATTTGCAGCTGCAGAGTGAATGTTATGTTTTGGGGTTGTTCAGTTTTCAAGACTGTAATCAATCAAAAGTGGTTTTCCAAGACTACTTGGCAGGCATTTGCATGTCTGATGTATCTTAACACTTTGGCATCCGCTAGGATTCGGGGATTTTCGGAAAAAAAAACGCCTAAACGCACATGGCTTAGCACGGGAATTTCTCCAGTCTGGTATGCTCTACAGACCTGGTAAAAGTCTCAAAAGACACAGCAAGTCTTCTAGTCTGCACTTGAAAAAAAATTTTTTGCTTGGGGGGTGCGGGTTTTTTGTGAGTGACGTCATAAGTGGAGGACTTTTAGGCCACCTTGGCCCATTTTGACTGACCCTGGGTGCCAACCGTTAGGTGGTGGTATTTCACTGAAGTTTTTACTGGAAACTAGGCTACAATCCAAGTCTTTTGATACTTTGGATGACCTGCTGGGGTTTCGGGTTCAAAAGTTGTGATGTAAGTTAGTGAAAATATTTGACTAATTAGCTAATTAGATAATTAATTAATTTGTTTATTTTAGATCATAACTTTTGAACCAGAAACGCTAGAAAGTCAATCAAAGGCTCAAAAGACTCGGACTCGAGCCTGGTTTCTAATGAAAACTTCAGAGAACACTTTGGCGTAGCGGTTGGACCCTAGGCCAGGCAACATGTGCCAAAATGACCCTAAAACTTCTTCACTTATGGTGTCAGTCACAAAAAATCCGCACCAAACTTCAGCGAAATGACATCACTCACAAAAATCCACAACCCCCAACCAAAAAATTTTTTTTCGAGTGCAGACTAGAAGGCTTGCCGAATCTTTTGAGGGTTTGAACAGCTCTCTAGTGTAATCGGCTGAGGAGTGATGGCATTGGTAAGGCAACGAACAACTGCTGGTTTAGGCTGATTTCCAGGTATGAATATATGGTATTCCTGTCTCTTAACTAATTGACCGCCGGTCCACGGTATATTCGTGGCTGCTGTCTGATGCTAGAACGCCGGTATGGTTTTCGTGCTGGTGTTTGAATGGGCAAGGCATTGTTTTAAAAAGACACTGGATGAAAAACCTTGCCCAATAGAAACCCAAATTCTGCACAAAAACATTAGTCATATTGTGTAGTTTATGAAAATCGAAATCAAATAATTTTTCCACTTCTTTCGGAGAGAAAAAACACACTGAAACAAGGGTGGGTTGCCTGTTTTTTGACTTTGAAAATTTGTTGCGCCTATTCCAACAATGGGCAGATTTAAAAATCACAGAAACAGTTGCTATAGCTGTTGCAAAGCATCCTGCAAAGTTTTGAATTAATAAATTGTAGAGAAGAAAAGTTGTAACAGTTTTTATATCACCTGGTCCTAGACAGCATTTCTACTTTTTGACTCCGTCCGAAAACGCACATGCGTTCAGCTGTGCTTTGTCCATCGCTAAATAGCTCAGTTTGGTTTCAATTTGACTAAAACGTACAGCACTTTCGTTTTGATACTTAAAACCTTCATAGATGTTTTTGTTGTACTAACTGAACTACGAAAAAATATTATTACACACATTGTACAATGAAAAAACACGCAACATTTTTTTTCTCTGTTGAAAAAGCCACACAATATTTTCTTTGCACAAAAAAACAACGCAAAATTTTACTTGCATGAGGGCTGAGCATTCGACAATTATCAGCTCTTGGATGCTGAAATGTAACGCTTCTGCTGTTGTTGTTGTTGCAGAAAAAATGTGAATATCACAGAACATGTTGTGATTACCTTGTAGCAGCCGCATGTCAAGATGGTAGTGCATGAAATGAAAGGAAAAAACACCAACATTTTTATCAGCTGGTCGTAAATATGGTTTGAGATTTGTGAAAAAGTTATGCATGCTCGTTCAGGTGCCTGGTGTTGTTGCGATGGGAAAGGACGAGCGGCAAGGGTGCAATGTGAGCTATTGTTGGCAGCAACCTTTATTGTTCTCTGTAGAACTCTGAATCTCCATTCATATGTATTGTTGGGAAGCAGCGAAAAGATCACAAGTTGCAATCACTGAATTTCTGCTTTTTCGCAAATCAACGGGTGTTATTCTTCGCGATGCCCTTCTTGCCTCACAAAGGCTTTGCGCTAACGGGCCGTTTGAAGACTGCCAAGTGTGAATGATTGTGAAGCAGTGCGCATTGCCAAGTGCGAATGTTTGTGAAGCAGGGCTAATTGCCAAGTGCAAATGTTTTTGAAGCAGCCAAACAGGCGGCTCCTATAGTTACTTGCTGGTGAAAATAAAACAACTTTGCAGCAGCCAAAACCGTCAACTTTTTACATAATGTTCTACCTCACACTAATTTTTTATCCACAACACACTGGCATGCGTTCACAAATGCTTTACATTAACAGGTCATTTGAAATCTGCCAAGAACGAATGTTTGTGAAGCAGCGTCGAACACATGGCTGAAGCATTTACTTGCTGTCGAAAAAAATATTTATGCTCAAGCCAAAATTGTCAAATCTCTACAAGATATGTTTTAACTCAGTAAAAAAGTTTTTGAGTAATTATTTATGCACTCTGCATTGGCATGCATTCACAAATGCTTTACACAAACGAGTCATTTGAAATCTGCCAAGAGCGAATGTTTGTGAAACAGCGTCCAACACACGGCTGAAGCACTTGCTTGCTGTTGAAAAAAATATTTATGCTCAAGCAAAAATCATCAAATCTCTACATGATATGTTTTAACTAGGCCAGCGGCCTGCACTTGGGCAAGTTTCCAGACAACCGTCGCTTGATGTGTTAAGGTGTTAAGATTTCTTAAGTCTCATTTTGTGTTAGTCATATGCTAGATATGCTGGTCATGTATTTTGAAATTTAACACATTGACACTATATTTGTTGATTGTTTTGATTTTTGCAGTGATTTTTAAAATCAATTTTTGCAAAATGTGCACATCCTGTGAGTTTGAGATTTATTGACTTTTCTTAAAAAACCTACGATTTTTCAAAAATATGGTTGATGTGATTCTGTTTGATATTGATGACGGTTATTTGATTTCTTTCATTTTTGAACCCCACCATTTACCAAGGTGTTGTTTTTATACCCAAAACAACTCCTCAATGCCTGAAGATAGCCAAAATTAATTGCTTCTTTCTTGTGGTGCTTTTTTCACTGTTTTGTTTGGACTTCAATGTTGTTTGTCGGGATTTACTGCATATATTGGAGGTACTGTTGTGCAGTGATTCAGGTATTGGTCATATACACAGTGCTTTTAGTGAAGTTATTTCTTACTGCTGAACTTGTTGGTTGTTCTTCTGTCATGTCGCACATTTGAATGACAGCTGAGGATGTTGCTGGCCCTTGACTTGTGTATGGATGATGACATATCATATAAAGAGGAACAGAGACATGAATCAGGTGAAGATGTAGTTGCACCTGCTATTGTCAGTCCACACCAGCTGAGCAGCAGTTCAGATGAAAAGGATGTCAGTAATGAAGTTGATGCATGTACAAGAATATCTCATGGTGTGTTGGTTGCAAGCTCTATTGTTTATGACTGAAACAGAACAACATGGAAAAATTTTTTTTATCATCATTGGTAGGAAGAACCTCGGGACACAACAGTTTTACTGCTACCACTGATTTACCTACATGAATCTCTGAAAATACAGGTAGCCTAAGACAGTGCGTGCAATGCATTGAAGCACTTCAGTAATTCTTCATTCAGTTGTCAAATACACCAACGAAGAAGCTTGCAGAGAAGGAGAGAATGGCTTAGCTTGAGCATTTGTGGGCTAGAGTCGTTTATTGCTCTCCAGTACAGTATGTCAGAGGACTGTACGGCAAAAATCACCTACTTTATTTTCTTTGCAATAAAACTTACAGTATTCCAATATTTTCAGAAAACATGTTACATGTTAGATTTACTGCTATCCTGAAATATTTGCGTTTTGATGATAAACCGAAGATGCACTGGGGCAGGAGCAGACTGATTCACAGCAATACGTGTTGTTTTCCAGACATTAGCAACAATGTGTCAGTGAAATACAGGTGAAATTTTTCGTTGACAGTGGATGAGCAGTTGATGCTTCTAAAGCCACGTTGTTCTTTTCAATTACATTTATGCCAAAGAAACCTGATAAATACAGCTTTAAGTAAAAGCATTTTTTCACGGCATCAAGTAAAAGCATTGTTTCATAGTCGACTGGCTAAATATTGAGTAGACGGAAATTCGTTCTTTAACTGATACACAATGTGTGCATGAAAAAAGTTTCCCTTGAAATTGTTGAGGCCAATCCCTCTTCCATCAACTGAGATCTCCCTCAAAAACATAAAAATATCATGGAGCAAGATGCAACAAGGTGTATGTGCATCACTTGCAAGACATCAACTTGTGGCACATGTTCTGTTGGCATATCAAAAAAACTTACGTAAAATGCAAAGGGTACTCAATCCACCATGTTTGAAGCACTAAGGTTTGGAAAACAGGATAAAAGGTTTGCAGTTTTGTTTCAAAATTTTAGTAAATGTGCTTCATCTTGATGGTACCTCTGTGATCTACATTATTGTGCCAAGACCAATTTCACGGTTAGCAGCTATTTACACAACAATTATGCAATGCAGTGCATTTTTTGTGAACTCCAATAACATCAAAACATAGTGTGGATAGATATTTGTAAAATTTAGTAAATTCGGTATTGATTGCCTTTAATGCAGCTGCAAATGCTTTGGTGTCGTTTTCAACACCTCAGTAAACAGCAGGATAGAAAAATGTTGGTAAACCTAGTGTTAAAGACAATAGCATCTTACATACTGTAATATTAAAAAGATAGTTAGTTTAATCCAATTGATAAAGCATGAGCATCTTCCATAAGTTGTGATCTCCATAGTCACAGCTTGTTTTGATTTGCTAAGTGGTTGACACTAGACTGGCTGAAGAAGTTATAAGCAGAGTCATTGGTCATCATACATTACTGGCAAATTTTTTAAAAATTATTGTTTGGCTTACATGTGTAATCACATAATGGATAGAGTTCAGATTACATAGACTGTTGTGAACTGACTGTAGGGATCTTGTTAGTATGCAGCAACTGCATGAGTGCATTTGATATACACTTATGCTTGTCATTGACTGTCATTTAACAAAATAATTTGCTTTTGCGGTTGATTTTGCTTGTATTCTTTTTTTGTAGTTTTTATCATTCTAGTAGCTTGTGTGATTTCACACGTTTTAATGTTTTCACTATGGTTGTTTTATTCTCAATAGAATCTACAACAAGGCAGCTTCATTAACAGTTTCATTACCAGGTGGTTTTGGTGGGAAATTCAAAACCCAGAAGGTAGAAACTACTAGGTGTTTATTAGCTTTAGGCTAAAGCGGTAAGTATGGCAAATGTTTTGTTGCCTATGCACTAATCAATTGCCAACATATCAAATCATTTCCAAAATGTTTCAGGTACATATCACTGCAACAAATTTGGGTCTAATGAACTGGAGCCACTTATTTTTTACAAATGTTTCACTTTATTGGAAGCATTTTGTGAGACAATAAAAGCAGCTAACACTGGCATTGGTCAATTAAACTTTATCAACATACCTAAATATACTTACATAAATGTTTCTAATACATTTTTTCCTGCTATCCTAGCATTTAGCAGCATATCAAAGCACTTTCATTGCACAATATCACAGTCACTGCTGCTGGATCCTGGTCCTGCCTAGGTGGACCAACTCAAAAGAACCATGATTTCAAAGAGCCCTAAACCACAAAGAGTTTGGATTCTCATTCCACGGCCTAATATTATTTAAACTCAGAACCACATTTTGAGACTATTTCCAGAAACGCAAATTTAAAAAAATTGTAACTGCATGTTCCTTAGAACTTTTGGACAGCTAAAATTTAAATTTATGTATGCCGAGAATGGCTGCATAGAATCGTTACTATGTAGATCTACATAGCCAATAATGAATATGTTAGATCTTGTATCTCATTGGGCAGAAAGATAAGTGTAAAATATGCTTGAGGTTATTCCCATACATTTGTATAGTTTTCCTATGGACAACATTGCAGAAATTGTGTAATGGCATAACTGCATGATCTGAAATGCTGTAGTAGCTACTTTCATTTTTAAGTAGTAATGAAAACCTTGCATTGCTGTTTTCACAGGCAAGTGATGATGTTACCAAAAACCTTGTTTCAATGAAGATGATTATGTGTGGCACAGAACAACATGAACCACAGTCTGAACTTGTTGCTCAGCTGGCACAGGAGATATACAAGAGCAGCATTATTGAATTGGTTTTGACTAACTTGGCTTTCATTGATTTTGAGGTGATGTTTGTTTGTCTACCATCTTGTGATTAACTCTTTGGCGTCCGCTAGGGTTCGGGGATTTTCAGAAAAAAAATGCCTAAACGCACATGGCTTTGCGCGGGAATTTCTCCGGTCCGGTATGCTCTACAGACCCGGTAAAAGTCTCAAAAGACGCGGCAAGTCTTCTAGTCTGCACTCCAAAAAAATTTTTTTGCTTGGGGGGTGCGGGTTTTTTGTGAGTGACGTCATAAGTGGAGGACTTTTAGGCCACCTTGGCCCACTTTGCCTGGCCCTGGGCGCCAACCGTTACG
>Ga0210059_1004417_pt1 | contig 22679 bp, 16 predicted proteins | sample Ectturendosymbi2_FD_188042 | JGI IMG/M metagenome (GOLD analysis project Ga0210059, IMG submission 188042) | Ecteinascidia turbinata endosymbiont from Florida, USA - Sample 2 (SPAdes) (version 2) | ecosystem: Host-associated > Tunicates > Ascidians > Unclassified | place: Key West, Florida...
TTGTTTCGTCATAAACCTCTGTTTCATTTGGAATCTCCAATGTGTTATTGAAGTACAGTACCAAAGCCCGTAGCCAGGTTTTATAGTTTGGAGGGGCAAAATACTTTTTAGGAGGGCAAGATTTTTGTTCTAAAACAAATTTTTGCTGGGCCCAACAAAATTTAATGGAACTGCCTTCGATTGCTCGGGCCTGGCACCAACATGTTTTGCATAACTTTCTCACAGATTTTGGAAACTGCCATGACTCACACGGAGATTCACATTGTTAGCATCCTTTGTAATAAAACAAGAAACTAATGATGAGACCTTTGATTATTCCCAACATGAATCATCCGATGACTCCGACATTGACTTGAATGTTGAAGAAGAGACTCGAACATTATGGAAAAGATCAAAAGGACTTTCAGACATCACTTCAATAAGCAGTGCTAAATTTGAGCTCCTGGTGGAAATTTCACCTTTTCCCAGAAACGTGCATCAAAGAAGCATAAAAGAAAGAAGAGAATTAAGCAACTATAGAAGAAAAATTACCAAATAAGATACAGCATTGAAATATCACAAACTTTCATACACTCTGTACTTTATATTTTTGTTGTTGTATGTGTTCCATTGTGTTTTATTATTTGAATGTGAAAACATTTCATCACAGTATCCAAACTGTACAAAGACAGAGGCCTCCTCTGTTGCAGGAACACGAATAAGCAACGTCATGTCATTCGACCAATCACAGCTGAGCACCTGACTGACATGACGTTCACGCCATGATACGCTTTACGATGTTGAATATAGAGCTGGGGTTGTCAATTTGCTTCTTTTTACTTCAGAGTTTGAAATTCTGACTTTTCTAACGAACTCGGCTTTTTTATTGAAAAAAGCCGCACAAGACCGTTTTCTTCTGGATTTTTTCAGTCGAAAAGGCTTCACCCTGATAAAACATTGTCTGAACTGTATTTTCATTACAAATCTTTTCTGACGAGAGCCTGTGGTCATGAAGGGTGTAAAATTGCACTCTCCCGTGAGGACCTCAGTAACAAATTCCAGTCCGAAACTTACCCATTTTTATCCAAAAGTCAAAACAGGGGAGGTTATGAAGGTAGTGTGCAGACATTGAATAAAATATGCAGAGAGATGTTGATGGAATGCCTTGAGCAAGTCCAGCAGAAAACATAAAAATATTTGAAGGTTTGAGTGCTCTGCACCCTAACAAAGTGGTTTCGCAATCTGCTCGACTTCCATTTTCACCACTAGTGCTTAGTTTTCTTAAAGGAAGACATACGCATGAGGCAGAAAAGTAGAAAAGAAAATTGTTTTATGTTGATTGGGTAAACGCTTTGGGCAGTGCTGGTTTCCATTTAAAGAGTAAATATTGGACTGGCAGTGCTGGTGTCCATACTTCCACAGAAAAGTCTTGATAAAAATATAGATCATAAGACCATACCTGACCTCTACCAAACTGTTTCATGACTCAGTTGTTGTATTTCTCGTGTTATAATTCCTGTCTAATTAATTCGAACTCACATAGTCCTGATTTGTGGTTATTAATTAATAGCTAATTGTAATTAATGAATTATTCTATCTTTACTCGATAGAGAATGACAAGTAGGGTGAATAATACCAGCAGTGATTCACGCCTTGATTGAGTGCTAAATTAATGAGCCAGAGGGTAGCATTTAGGGCTAGATCCAGAAATTATCTTACGGTAGTTTCGCCTTATTGGCCTCGCTGATATCACTGGAAAGGCTGCACTGAAAAGCATTTCGTAAACGTTCACGTTGGGTTTCACTTTAAGATGTTATGTAGTGGATCACTTAAAGATGTACAGCCAGCAGCCTTGTAGCTAGCGAACTAAACGAGCCCTCCCCTAGAAAAATATGTTAAATTTAATAGCTAAAAATTAAAAAATAAGCGGTCATCCCCTAGAAAAATACCGAGCCCTCCCCTAGAAAAATATGCTAAATTTAATAGCTAAAAATTAAAAAATAAGCGGTCATTTAAAATGTATCAAAACAATTTGCTGCACGCTGGTGCGCCACGGCACACATTTTAGGAAAACCTGCTGTAGGCCAACCAATACCTCCCATCATTTTCAACGTACATGTTTAGATTAGCCGTAATGGTTATGTAGAGTTGTGACGAATGGATTCCTAGCAAGTATCAGTGGCAAAGGTCTTGACGTGTACGAACTGTCACCGAAATGTTGAAGTGGATCTTGCTGTCCTAAATCTCTTGTGTGAACATCTGGGAGACTGTTGAAAAATATGGGAGCTTGTTGAGTTCTGCAGCTCGTTCGAGCCCGAAACGTTACTCCATGTTTCGTAACACCCGTGTGTTGTTGGGAATTTTGACGCTGTCGATTCGTAGCAGTTTGCAACTTTCGCCATACATCTGAGTAACTTCCTATCAGAGATTTCATTTCCTCAAACGGAAGTTAAGCAGACGATTAAAAATTGCGTTTATCAAAAACTTTTGCCATAACTTAGCTTCACATGATTTCAGAGAAGTGCCGTGACGTCACGCGAAAAAACATGGGCACTTGGAATACAGGCACGATGTTGAACGACACTCCCCCTTGCTTCCCTAGCTCCGCCCATGGTAGCGCGCCCATGGTCGTCCTTTGTGTTTCTTTCAGAAAATAATGTAGCAGTTAGTCAGACACTCAATTAAGTAGTGTTTGAAAGAACACATAAAACAAAGCAAAAACTTTGTAGCACCAGTACGATAACCTTATGAGCAGACAACACACATTCAATAAGTGCTTTACAACACTTCATGCAAGGACAAAACAGAAAATTATGGTTGTTTGTTGAACTGTGTTAGTTTAAATTTACACCAGGAAACCACTGATAAATTATCGCTTTAATAAAATTATTGCCCTGAAATTTAGAGTCAGGGAACCAAACAGCAAACAACATTAGTACACGTTTATTACACATTTTAAGTAATGTTCAACGCATTTGTACTACTACAAAGAATTTCAGAACTATGAAAAGAAAGCTATGGTCATGGCTTGAAAATGTTTGTGATGCCGCTGACGAGATTCTAACCCATTTTTTGTTTGATTCGATTTTACATGATGTAGCTTTCCGTCCACCACAAATAGCTAATTTAGATGTGGTTGGCTGATCTTGATCAGAACCACACTGAGCAGTGTTCCACACCTCTATCAACTGCCAACTGTCTCTGCAACAATAAAGCTGTAATCGTCCTACAACGCTGTTTAACTGCCCATAAAAATCTTCAACATAAAAAATGCAAAACAACGATGTCTTTCATGCCACAAACAACGAAGGCATGTTACACAGTGTCTTATCCGTTGTCTCAAATGCTGGTCTACTTGCGCTGACCCATAGAAGTACTTTACAAAGCCACATGCGTCCAGCGAATCCCAGCATCAATGAACAGTTGTTAGATTTACGTGTTGCGTGGTGTTGATTTGCCGCCGGGCAATTGTTCAACACCAGTCTGACAACTTTCAGCGCGCATGCTTCATATCACTTGCTGCAACCTAGTTTTCCTTTGTGTCTATGCTTTGAAAAAAACAAACAAACAAACAAAAAGCAACATTCAGCTGCAGTGTATATTAAGATAGCTGACCTCATATTAAAACCGATATGTACATGAGTGTCAAAATCGTCGACTTCTGTAAAAACCTTTGAAACTTATTCAAAAGCAGCATTTTACGCTTGCGTGCAAGCACGTGAAACCTCTATGCCGGATAGAGCTTATATCTGGCGCGTAGTGCTGTTTAGGTCAGTTCAGGGACCGCGTTTAAGGGGGGACGGGGGACATATGTCCCCTCCAACTTTTGGACAGGGTGGGATACAATATCTTTTGGCCCCCTCAACATTTCGTGATAAAAAGTAATGTAGTTGTGCAAATTTCATGTTACATTACTGTGGAAGCGTTTCCCCAGCATAAAACCAAGGAATAAATGAGAAAAATGAACATTATCACTGGATTATCTGTACAGTACACAGATTTACACAGATTTCCTGTGCAAACTGAATTGTCATGATTGATGAAAATTGTGTCGGTTAATTTCAATTACCGAATCGATGTGCACATGAACTTCGCTCAATCACGAATTCCCGAGCTGGTCTGTAGCCTGCAATCAGAATATGGTTGCCATCAGGCGAGTAGCCAGGTGGGGCAACGGGGCAATGCCACCACCGAGTCCTTCAGGTTAATAATTTATACGTATCTTATGCTCTTAAATTTAGTTCATAAATTGAAATGTGAAATAAATTTAACTCTTTTATCCACGTAATCCTACATCTACCTTTCGCAATGGCGATGTTTTGGGGCCCCTTTCTGAGCGCTTGCCCCTAAATTTTAATGTCCACTCCTGTGCAAGATATCTCAGTATCTGTAAGTAATGGCAGTGTCAATTCCCTCAGCACTTGCAAAATACAAAGCATGTTGGTACTTACGTTAGATTTTGATGCTGACTCTTCTCGTTGCATTCAAGTGATTTCAAACAATTTACAGTAGGATAGGGTGGCAATTAGCATTAGATGAAAGTTGAAAGACTGAGATTATGAACAGTAGGTCGGAGTCTAATATCTTGAAAAGACTGATTTTTTACTTGCCGGCAAGGTAAAGGGAAATCATTGATGAAAACGTTAAGGCTCCACATAATTGTGATCGAACCGTCACAATACATGTCATCACAAATAAATATTTAGAATGAATGCTATAGTTGCTAAACATTGACTATGGCGCAGTGAAGAAGACTTTGAAACTGAATCGCTTCTTAGCCAAAGTTTGAGCTTCAAGACATATGAAATTTATCTCAGCGCCATTTCCACGCATGTAGTTTTAAACCTGTGCAAAAACAAAAATTTACGATGTTGATTTAAGGCTACCCTGGCACTGGAAACAAGGATAGGTTGTATTTGTAACACCCACGGTTATCAGAGAGGAATTTGCGATGGTCTTGAAATTAAGCTTACATAAACATTAGGTGGGATACAGCAAGCTGGTGCACCAAAAACAGCTACGAAAAGCGTTACTTCAATTGTTTTTACCTCCAGTCATTGATGATTACGTCAGATACAAGTTTCTGTTCGACGAAAAACTGAAGTAGGATGGGTTCCTTGAGGCAGTTTCGTTGATTTGCACTGAAGTATTTCTTTGGCTTATACTTCAAATATTTTATTAACCTGCAAACTTTAGAATTGGGGGTGGCATTGCCCCGTTGCCCCACCTGGCTACTGGCCTGATGGCAACCGTATTCTGATTGCAGGCTACAGACCAGCTCGGGAATTCGTGACTGAACGAAGTTCATGTGCACATCGATTCGGTAATTCAAATTAACCAACACAAATTTCAACAATCATGACAAATCAGTTTACCTAGGAAATCTCAAAACTGTGTCTACAGATAATCCAGTGATATTGTTCATTTTTCTCATTTATTCCTTGGTTTTATGCTGGGGAAACGTTTTCAACAGTAAAGTAACATGAAATTTGCACAAGTACACTACTTTTTAATACAAAATGTTGAGGGGGACAAAAGATATGATGTCCCCCCCGTGTCCAAAAGTTGGAGGGGACATGTCTCCCCCGTCCCCCCCCTAAACTCGATCCCTGATCGTGGGCGTCATTGTGATTGCGCTTTTCATATTTACACGTTTCTGATGTACACCAACACACGTTCAATCGAAGCCGAGTAGCGACTTTGCTCAAAGACATCAACTCCCGATGCAGGTCCACGAAACTTGGGCGCTCTCTAATTCTTGAGCGACTGGTTGACGTATGCAACTGGTAATGCAAACGCTAGAGTCTCTCAACGCGTTTGAAAAATGTTTGCAATTTATGTGATTAAACCCTATGAAATCCAACTGCGGTGGCATTTTTGCACGCTACTTGTACTAAGCCTATACTTTCCATAAACGATTAGGTATTTATCTGTCTAGCTTTCCAAACTTAACAATAAAATTCACAAATATTGTAAAGACAATTCTTTTAATTGGGGAAAGTTATACATGCCCCTAAACAAACCTGCATATATTTGATCCACTTTGTCTGCGCTACGCAAAATGTGAAAACGGTTGTGCATTTGCGAAAACGAAGCCACATTCGATTATTACTACGGCTCTGCAATGAAATAGGCCTACTTGTCGCCGCAGCTTAACACAACGGTTGGTTAGTTGATCTAGCCCAGTGGTTTCCAAAGTATGGATCAAAACCCAAAGAAGGGTGAAGGGCCGAAAATTGGGTCGCGCAGAGGCGATCCAAACCGGAGTTGTAAGATTTTCAATGTTACCGCTGCTTGTCTGTCGATAGCGTAGACAAAAGAGTAGATTTCTAACAGTAAAAGAGTAGATTTCTAACATTAAAAACGAACTTAGCAACTTGCCGCCAAAAATCATCCACACAATCAGTATTGTTTTCATATGTTCTTTGAGGATTGAGTCACTATAGGTGTTCACCAAACTCAGATTTGGGTCGTGCTAAAAGACGTTTGGGAACTAAGCGGCTGAAGTCTTTCTTTAAATCCATTAATGTTTAAATAACAAAATCCAATCAACTAGGAAAAAATTCAATTTGGTTTCAGTTTGGTCACATGCGCTTTATCGAGAAAACAGATTGCAAGCTATCTGTAAGTAAATGGCAGTATCACTGGCCTCAACACTTACAAAATAAAAAACATCTTTCTACTTTCGTTAGATTTTCCTGCTGAATCTATGCGTTGCAGCTGAATGCTTTCACATTTACTGTAGGTTAGGGTGGCAATTAACATCAGGTGAATGTTGAAATGAAACACTTTCAGACTATGTACAGGTCGGATTCTGATTGCTTTGTTTTTTTTACTTGCCGGCAAGGTAAAGGGAGATCATTGATGAAACCGTTAAGGCTCCACATATTTGACATTGTGATGAAAAGTCATTTTTGAAACATGATTCTCCACAACACAGAAAAGACAGAAACTTGTCACGGAAATGCACCACAAGTATCATTCGTCGCCAGAGCCACAATGGCGAAGTAGTTGACAGAAGCTGGCTTTGTTTTTCTCCTTCACAAACGTGTGTTAAATGTTTCACTTGCAGACTGATGTGCGCGGACACGACTAAATGTGCGCATCTCCTGATTAGAAAAGAAATCTTCGACTGGAAGCACGTTCTTGAGCGCCTGAGGAACCAAGAGCAATGGAACATATAGATGCCACGATTACATTATTCGCAGATATAATTAAATCACTATGAAGGATTGCTGCAGATGTAGCCAGTCAGGCCAATCAATGCGAACAATATCGGAAATCGCATCTGCCCTCATCGTTTGGTTTCTGTCGTGAAATTTATTGCTGAGCGAGGACTGGTGTCTAGAGATGGTGAAAACGTTGGATCGTACAGAAACTTTTTCCAAAAAATTTTCAAGACTTTTTTCAAGTAGATATTAAAAAAAGAAGATGCGTTGCTTCTAGCAACTGGTTTTGCAACAGTTTCACAAAGTGCTGATTCTTATCAAACCCCATGTTGCATCATAAAATTTTATTACAGTTGAGTTAAGAAATGCGTTGTCACAAGATTACGTCATAAATAATAATGATATGTGGAAATGCTAGTGACTTCATCGATCATCCCCTACCTAAAAATTATGTGGGGCCTCCCACCACGTCTGGGCCTCAGGCCCCCACCATCTAAATCCGGCGCTGGCTGCGCGCCTGGTTGCACTGCTATGTATTTACCAAAAGATCTTGTTGTTTTTTTTTTTGATTTGGGCGTAGCCAGGGGGGCATGGTCACCAAATTATATCAATTCCATAATGTGCCCCCCATTTTGCCAATCTTACAAAAAGGTCGTACTACGGTTGAGTGAACATGGTGACGCCATCGAAACGCAAACAACAAAGTTTGTACCCTCAAAGTTTTTTAGCAAACTCGGTCCCTGGGTCAGTGTGTGAAGACTTATCTATTACTGTTCGCCCTAGCGTCAGTCGGAGTTTTCGTGGAATTCTTAATTTCCTAATCGCTTAACCAAGTTGACGATTCGGTTATACTTGGAATGTGTGAATAAATAGGAATTTTGCACTGACACCAAAAAGCTTCTGACTTCTTTAATGCTGATAAATTTTAAAAGTATTAGTAATTAACACGCAAAACTCGTGCTGTTTTGGAGTAGTGGTACCATATCAAGCAAATCTTTGACTATTTTGTGGAGGGAGTGATACCAATTATACGGGTATCCTTCGTTGTAACGGTTCAATAAACTTTTTCTGTCGAACTAGGAACAGCTCTTTAAATGTCGAAAGGATAGGACAAGTGTTTTTGGTTCTTCGCTCCAGCACGAATGTTCATAGCCGCATGAGTCTGGGGGGCAGGGACGGTGGTCCGCCCAGCTTGCAGAGATTCAGAGATTTGGGAACACACTCTACATTTTGGACATGGAGGTCAAGTACTTTATACTTACTAATTTAAAGTTTGCTGTGAAGTTTCATATGTGATATAGAGGTCGTTCCTTGCTTTAACGTTATTGTGTCATGAAAACAACGTGGGTCAGAAATTCATATGTAGTTGTTTGCTTCTGTTTTTGCATTAATTATTTGCTTGAATGTGCGTGGTGAGGTTGTGGCAGAGATTGAAAGGTGTAGCTCTAATAGGTAGCATTGTTTGTATGATGTCATTTATGCAAAAAATGTATAGCCACTTTGATACAGCAATGTTCATTATGGATAGAATATAATGAATTTCAAAATTTGGCCAAAATCGTGTGTCAATACCAATATTTGGACAAAATCGACTGCACCCCCAAAATGTTTTGGAGCCCGTGCGGGCGTTTCAATGCTACATTCTCCTGACCTTTCGTATTCCTTTCGATGTAGCTTGAATTTCATTGTTAATATTTAAATTTGCTGCGGCTGTTTTATAATCAAAGTAAACAAACGTTTTCAAAACAAGCAATTACCTTCCTTTGCCGAAAAATATTTTACTTCGATCACTGAGCGTCAGTCAAACGTCGAGCTTAGTCATTACAAGGATACGTTTAACGTTTTGAGCGTAGATAGATAGACAAAAAATATTGTTTTATATTTTAAAGTCGAAACTCATTTTGTGGTCTTATCGCTCTCAACAGATAAGAAAAAACAAATGTTTACGTTGCTCAAAACATCAGAATGCATACAGCGCAGTTAGTGAAGACGCCAGCCAGGCGTGATACTCTCGTTTCCCCAGTTGTGTTTTGAAAGAAAAAACACGTCCCGAAGATCACTTCACCTGAAATATAAAGTTTCTTTTTTCACGCTCCATTACTCCATCGTCTTTTCAGAGAGGACTGGCGGTTCTGAATAGAAATATTAAATGGACAATGTCCTTGCTATTTTATTGCCCAACGTCATTCCAGATAATTGTCCTTGTTATCTGGTCACCCAATATCTTTTACACTTACAGTATGTAGGCTGTATATACTTTAATTGGTCTTGTACATCAGACTTCGTGTTTTTTTATTTGACACTGATGAACATGACGTAACCAATCCTGCCTGTCGGAGAATCCTCAGTTGCTGATTGTTGATTCAACAGCGCTTACATACCACCAGACCCGTAACCAGTTTGGGGCACCAGGAGGGGCGAAGAGTTTTCCGAGACGGGCCCAAATTTTTTGTACTATGCCCAATACTTTCAAACTATGTCCAACACATTTTTCCAGGGAGGCGAAAATTTTTCTAGGTGGGGGGCTTCTCCCCCTGCGCTTCCCCTGGTTAGGGCCTGTATACCACTTATTCAGTAACTTTCATATACGATTTTGTGACTTTCATGTACCTTTAGCAGCAAACAACACACAAACACACGTCTGAAACACACATTTGACACATTATTTGATCCACGACACTAGTGCTTCTGTTGTAAAAACGCCATGCGCACCGACTACGTAAGACGTAATCAATTATATTGTAAGAATTAATCAAATATAACTTAGAGCATCGGTGTAGTGCTAAAGAAAGAAGTGTGGAAACGCATCCTAAAATGTAGCTATTTTCAACAAAACTTCAAACTAATTTTCAAATCGGTGTTTGATGAAGTATTCACTTCCATTACACTACGAACGAAATATTCAGTTTTTTAGGGTGGTACGCAAGAGGTAGCTTGTCATTTATGCGACATCTGGAGCGTGGAGCTACACACTGGAAATCTGAGTGAAATGAACATTTTGAAGTCAAGTCACTGTAAAAAAGTGTGGGAACGCGCTCCCGCCCCACTACACCCCTGCATAAAAGTTAATCATTTATAATTCATTTTAACGAGTAGCGTAAATTAGCTGTAACCTAAATGGAACGACGTTTTCGCCACACAAGTTTAGGGAAAACAATGGTGAAAATAGTAACATGGAATTAAAAGGCATCATCATATTGAGTGCCAAGATTATCATAACGTCACCCACTGCTTATCTTAAGGAGGCCGTAGGTCACCTTCAAATACGTCGGCAATTTTCATTTCTTAACATTAATATCGTTTTAATTCGATGTGCTTTGCATCCAAGAACTGAGAAGAGTTTCGCAAGAATTATTATATTTGAAAACAATCACTGACACACCAGTCCATTTGACAGGTGGGTGCAGGTGCTGAAAGTTTTACGCAGCGGGGTCACGGCTAAGCTCACTGGCTAAAATTGAGTGTTAGATGGGGTGCTCGGGAAAAGATGACAAGCTACCTTTACGGTTTGTTAATGATTGAAGGGGGTGAAGACAAAAAAGGAGCATATCTTGAGAAGAAAGCAGATGCACACGGCAGAGATGTGCAGACTGCAAGATTTTTTAACTACGGTCCAGTCCAATGGCAATCCTACGTGAAAGTTTGAATCTGGTCAAGTTTGAAACTTGCAGTGGGTTGAGCACACCCCGGTGAAACTGGCACGTCCTATCGCGTCATACCAAGGGTTTGCAAAACGGTATTTGCGTTTTTTTCAGCCTCGTGCTCAGCGCTATTGCTATTGGGTGGGATCAAGGAAAACGTGGCGCCGTGTTGTTTACAAATTTGTAACTTTAAATATAGGCATGCGCTGGTCAACTGTCCTTATCATGGGATTGGTTAGGCTACCCAACGTACATGAGACATTCGGCTAAACATTGTCTGTGCTTTTTTCTTATTTTGACATTACAATTCGTTTTGAAAACCTCGTATTGTAAAAAAAAACAAAAAAAGAAAAAAATATTTTTCAAGGAAACATTTTCCAAGTCCGGTGTGAAGCACAATTCTGACTTCACGCAATGTGCGCATGCGCAGAGTAAAATTCTACATACCAAATACGCTGGTAAAAGTGATTAGGGCTCATGGTTTAGTGTTTAGGTAAGTGTGTCGGATCAGGTTTGGGTTAGAAAAAAAAATTGAGGTCTAAGACTAAGTCCAATATTTTTCAACGGTTATTGTTATGCCCGTACTGTAGCTTGTTGTGGGTATCTGACATCCAAGCAAAAAGTTTTAATTTACAAAACACACATCACAAAAGTAATCGCCAAACTTTCTTCCTTTACTCAGAGAAGCAAAATAACTGACAAACAATAATAGATCAGAAAATTTGCTTGACGCCGGTCCAGATTCGCTGCAAATCAGCGAAAAGTTTGGTACTGATCCTGTTCATCACTGGCACGTCATTAACACAGTCATTTTGAAGTAACAAAAACTGATAAAATTGTTCTCAAAAATCCTCACTGAATTGGAACACGGTAGTCAGACCGCACCACAACTTGTGCAATCAACACCCGCACAACTGATTTGTTTCGCCTGAAATGAACCCGAATCACACGCGGCGTCTTTCTTTATTTCGTAACAAAACAGCGGAAATTGCACGAATTTCGGCGACGACGCAAAGCAACGACAAGTATCGATCAAAAAATGCGCCCAGCAGTATTTTTTGTCAAAACCACGTCTAATCTTCCTCACAAAACGAAACGTTCGAATCCGAAGTACTCCGTCAACCAAAAGATATTGACGGGCGCGCACAATCTTGGTAACGATAGATTTGCATCATACATCACATCAACTGAGGTATCAAAACAAGCAGGTAGCTCGAGGGAGAAACGCAAAGGATAAGAGCTGAGTTGATTGACGCTGTTCAGTTGAACTTGCACTTTTCACGCATATTGGCAAACTCTGTATGGACGCAAGGAAACAATATGCTGAAACATTTTTTGCTATGGCTGACATTAAAAACGTTGACCTATGCGATCAGCTACAAGCCATTTGAGCTCAGTCAAGCTTAATGTCAGACGTAAAACTGGCGTTTGTGCTCATTTCGAGACATTTTGAAAAGTGAAACGGCCTAATATCCGAATATATTTCTGTTGCAAGTTAACACTGATTGGGGAAGAGTGGAGGTCGGTAACCTTTTTTAAAAAAAGAGCCATTCTTCCTTATTTTCCAGCAGATATGACCGTTGAGGAGCCACAAACGTCGATACCGTTATAATTTCCACGAGACTTCACACAGACTTACGCTGAATTGCACTCAACGTAATTCTAATAGTAATCACATTCGAATCCAAATACAAATTCGAAGTTTTGTCAAATCCGGAGAGAGCGACTTCAGAGGAGCTAAAGCGCCGCGTGCGGTTCTGGAGCAGAAGGTTGCCGACCCCTGGAAGAGGAACCAGGTTACCGATCAATGACAAACGTCTTCTATTGCCGCTTTGAATTGTTTAACAAAGAAACGCGGTGCGCGGTCCACAGTGACGGTGCTGTCGCGGTGCCGCATATCACAAACGTTCATTGCTTGTTTTTACGCGGCATGTTTTGACTGCACACTGTCCCCCCCCTTGGTTTGAACAATGATATTCGAATATTGGCATTCCGAAAGGGTTGGAAGTTTTTCTTTTCACTTTCAACTGCCCCAACACAATCGATGCAACGCTTCGCTTCACCGGGAACTCAAGCAATCAGTCCCATTCTGGAAACGCCGCAAAAGCGCTCCAGGCAACATAAGCAACATTATCAGAATACAAATAACGGATTGCTCGCCCATAAAACATCACCCCCCGTTTAACGATCCCTACAGATTACTTTAGTTTTTTCCGATGTCACAGTCACTTGTGACGTGCTCGTGGCAATCGCCGCCAATCTTCAACGATTTTCTGGAAAAATGGCGACAAGCATTAACAACGTCACAGGCAAAATAACGAATGAAAGCTGACCGTGACTACTGACTGGGGGGGGGTTATGGTAGCAACCAACGCTTTGCACGCAGAAAACCAGACGACCACACTTCGAACCGTTGACAACAACTCCAATAGTTTGCAAAAAATACACATCATGAACAAATGACAAGACATGACCTGCTTCAACTTGTGGATTTCATGGAACAAAGAAGACAAAATAATCTGGGATGGAAAACAAGGGGACGGTTGGCGTTTTCATAAGTCTGTTGTCTTAGGGAAAATGATGAAGAACGAACAAGAAGTGGTGTGTACATGAAAATACTTGCGGAGATTAGAAGCAAGCTGGGAAACTGTTTTGCAGTGATGCAGTACGAAAAGCACGCCGACGTTTACAGTATTTTTGTTTAATACCTACATTTGCAAGGGGAAATTTGGAACTCAACATTTTATCAAACGCCTAAAACCGGCAACAACTGACCAAACGCACATGTGCACTGCATCGAATGTATCAAGCGGAAATGCAACCAAAACGATTACGGTTTAATGCAAATCAAACTAACGCAGCACATTATCTGTGAGTCACTGAAACCTCATTTGACTGCAGCGTAGTGCGTATTTCATCTTCTGCATAATCGATGCATTGACGCTAAAATCAAATCGGCGGTTGCAAACGTTTGTGTTTTGCGCATTCACGTTCTTTGATCTGGACGTAGCATGGCTCGTCTCATTGAGAATAACACGCCTGACATCAAGCGGCAATTGTTACATGAGATACACAGCCGCACGGTGGAAAAATCAGGATCGATAGGCAAAGCAGGCACTGCCATAAGAAAGCAGTAAGGGAATGCTTAAATTGAAAAGAATTTGGTGCATCGACGTATCGATTAAGAAACAGATCTAAAGAAAAAAAGCATCGAAACACGCGACTTTGCTTTCCGCTAAGGAATCAGTTGCAACAGTGAGCAAAAACGTCGGAGCTCTGTGAGTTCAAGGGATGCTTGGTGGGGTAGAAACGGACGAGTTGTGACAATAGACGCACTGATTTCCAGCTGTTACGGAGGTTGTGTCGTTTGGTGAGAGATGTTTCCTTTAACCTTCAACGCCACTGCCAACAAGCATCAGCATCGGGTAATATAAACATTTCTGAAAAGTGAGATTTTTATGAAAAGAAGGCATGCCAGTGTTTAAACAGATTTGCAGAGCGGACCATGATAATGATCATGATGATCAGTGAACCATGATGCTGTACCAACTTTGAAAAGTATGAAGTCACGAACCACCAAACATTTATGAAAAACCTTATCTGCAATATACGTTTTTCTCGTGAATGTTGTCCACAGCAAAAATAGACGCAACAGATCACTGCCATGCATACACAGTCGCTGTTTTACACATCGCAAGGTGTGATTTTAAAAGCATCGCTTTCGGCCTTTCAATGTGACACTTCACCAAGATAAGAATTGATCTGGAAATAGTCGCCTCTATTTCGTCAGCAACTTGCAGACCACTCATTGAAAATTGCGAAAACGATTGCACTGCAGCATAAAACCAACGCAAGCAAGAGGCGGAATTCCCTGTCACCGCGATAGCGATTTTTGTGCATGAGCCAACAGCACACAGCTTCAGAACCTCAATGGCAGTTTGACAGATTCGAAACGCTGATTTATGGCGCAAAGAGGAGCGAGCTGTAAGCAAAGTCCGGTTATGTGAAGGTCCGCGAATTGTATAATGACTGCAATCCGATCTGGTACCTATCCGTTATTTTCATCATGGAATTCCTTACTGCAGGGGTGGACAAAAAGCGGCCCGCGGGTCACATGGTGGCCCGCCACAGCGTTTTCAGTGGCCCGCGGAAGCATTCAGGAAATTCTTCAAATCTGAAATACCCTCCAACTCATCACAACGTACGTTAGTGCTGAGGCTAGCTTGAACCGAGACTTGCTTCAATTTCCATTAGAAGGTACGCCCTTCCGCTGTACGCGGCCTTTTCAAAGTGGCCGCCGAGCCAAATTAATCGTCCACCCCTGCCTTGCTGTATCTAACGTGCACTAAAATATCCGGCAAAAAATTCAGTACTTTTTTTTGTCAATTGGTATGGCGCACTCACCAGTTCAGAAATATTATACTGCATAAGACCATTTTTCTGCTGCAGCGAGCGACATCGCATAATTGATGACACTTCCGAAACGTGTAAGTTCGACAGCACTGATCACTCTGTGGGTGCAAGTCCAACCACGCCTTTCCCACCAAACTGGTACAAAACGAATGGCTGCCATCAAGCCACTTAAAATCACGCGGATTCAAGCGATCGCTTTCCCGCCTTCTCATCCACTTACGTCAGCTACCATCGGGCGAAGTTCGAAACGTTACTTTTCTGACGACTGTTGTTTTTTTTGGCGGGAAATCCGCCGAGGACGAAGGCGCCGTCCTGACGTCACAGTCATCGTCCAGCAGCGTTTCGGACAAACTGCTGTTGTTGAAAGCTTCCGGCGGTTCGTCCGAGCGTTTCCGCTCGACTGACGCTTTAACTTTCATTATCGACTTGCCGGGGTCACCCGGGGTGACGTCATCGCCATTCAGGCGTAACTCGCCGAGTTCCACTTGAACGCTTTCGCTTCTGCCGTTAGGTATTCCCAACGCTTTTCGTTCCAGCTTCATGTATTTCATTCCATGCACCAGAATAATGATCGACCCAAGGATCAGCCCGACCGGGATGTAGAAAACCAAGGCCGCGTATTTCAAATACCACGGCTGCTCGTCTCTGGTTTTCGGAAAAGCTCGTTTTCGCAGGAGGTCGAAGCTCATCGTGAAGTTGATTCGCATTTCCGGGTAAAAAATATCGTAGCGAAGCTCTGCTTCCGGCCCGTCGAACACGAGAGCCTGCAACAAATTGCAGCAGATTTTGGCCACTTTCGTCTGCCACGGTTGCGACGCGTTCATTGCGGACGAATTCCCGTAATCCGCGGCCGAAAGAACGAAATCGGGCGTGGACAGGTTATTGCGGGTTTGAAACTCAAGAAATTCCAACGTTTCTTTCATTCGCTCCTGATGGAACAGGCTGTGGTTGTCTTGCTGCTGCAGCACCAGCCTGGCGCTACTTGCATCGGTGCAGTCTGCCGAACAGTGACGCGGTGCTGTGCCGTTTTCCAGTAGAATAAGCTTGCCGGATTCGCTGGACAACTTCAGGGCGCCGCAGCACGACGGCAGGTGGAGCTCGTTTACGTACACGATCCCGAAGGTAGGGGTCGGGGGTTTCACCAGACGCCAGACGCAGGTCAACCTCAGGGGCACCTGTTCTGGGTCGGTGGCGTTAAACAGCGGACTGGCGATGAACATGGGCGCGTGGACGCGGCCGCCACACAAGTAATACAGGAACTTTGCTTTGAACACCCCGTACGGTCCAAAGGCCGTGTAGCGGACGAGCAGGGTACTTCCGCTTGAAACGACGGGTTTGACGTGGAAACTGTTGCCGAGCAAGGCCCGCACATACTCATTGTTGGTAATGTCCTGGTCCATGACCCCGTGCCAGTGGGTCAGCAACGTTGCGTTCTGGGACTCCCCGTCCAAGACGTCGACGTGGATGTTGTTCGGAAGCGGCCGCATACCGAGCATATATTCTTTTTCGACGACGGAAAATCCGATCTGCGCAAAATCCCCAGAGTTTAGAACGTTGTCTGACTGCAAGAAAGAAAACGCGTCAACTGCAAACAAACGTCGACACTGGTCTGCTCATACTTGCACTGGGCTATGGAACCAACAGGGCCGATTACAAATGTGAAAAAACGTATATGTTTTTGATCAGGAACTCATGACGGCGAACTACAGTCGCTTGATTCCACACAGTCTAGAGCAAATGTACCCAACCTGGGGTACATGTACCCATAGGGGTGCATTTGCCTATCCGAAGGGGCACATTTAAGATTAGCAATAGAAAAGAAATATATCTTTACATATCTTTTATTTCCAAATATTTATACATATATCAGTGAATATTATTTTCAAAAACCGTTATGCTTATTTTAAAATATATCTACGATAAATCATGATAAAATATTTTGTCATAAGAAATTTTAGGGGTACATATTCATCTTTCGAAATGCTAAAGGGGTACATGCTTATATTTCAAAATGCTGAAGGGGTACATGCTCATCTGTGGAATGTTGAAGGGGTACATGGCCAAAGAAAGGTTGGGAACCCCTGGTCTACAGCGTCGGCGACGAAAGCCTACATTTCGCGCTGGAGAGGTCTTAAAAATTTACGTGGGTTCGATGAGAAAGCAGGCTGCGAAATAATTGGTTAACCCGGAGTACACTTTTATACAATCGCTCATCGCCTAACTGACTCGCCATGCATGTTCGGCCTTCGGCAGCGTTGAAAAGATACGAGCAATTGTTGCAGCCCCAGTCATCCAACGGAAAAAGGCAGAAAGCGAAATTTGCAAACGCAGTTGGCGATTCTTTTTGCGAACTGTACCCAGTGATGACGGCGTACATAAAATCAATGCACTCACAATTTAGTCTCATAACCGATCAAACCTATGCGAGTGAGGGCTTCAGTCAAAACGAAAGCGCATTTCCTGCAGCTGACGCAGTCTTCCACTCAATTTTAAATTTTTAAGTAGCATCGAACGCGTTGACGCGTTTAACATTTGTACATCTGATCGCATGGAGAAACCAAATTTGATGGACGTTATCCAAGTGCTAAATCAGCAAGAACAAGGACTATATCGCGTGAAATGGACTTAAAAAAGCAAAGGCTAATAGCACAGTTTCACACAAATCGACTGTTGGCGGCAGCATATGTCAACAGCAAGAAAAAAAGCGGAAAATTAAAAATAGACGCAGAAGCATTGCTCGTGTTGACCAAGTGATAATTCTGTGGACACACGGGCAAATAAAAATTGTGTTAAATGACGCAAACACCCTGGTACAGACCTGGTTTGTGAGTGCTGTGGATTACTTATGTTTAAAACGATTCCGGTTTCAGGTTGCAATTCTGCGCATATCGTGCCAAGAATCTTACTAGTTCTGGGAATCTGGCGTTTTGTCGCTTGACGAAGACTACTGGTACAAACAGACATACATTACAATAAAGCTGAAAACAAAGCCAAACATGTAACACAAATACGCCAGCAAATTGATCACTACAGATGTTACGCAGTCAGTTTCATGGCAATGAATATCGTTTCCGGCACTGATCACAACTCTTTAACATATAATGTAAATGTCCAATAGTCATATAACAGGCACTTCACGTCAGATTCCCAAAATTTATTTATTTTTTTTTTTTTTTGGTTGCCGACAACTGTTCCAGGTTGGGTTCAACCCGAAAAAAATTTTACAAGTTATTTTTGCAAGTTTTGCGCTTTCCTGCAACAAGCTAAAAATAGAATGAATTTGGCGTAAACCTCGCGATCCATACAAAATCACTTATTTCTTTTCGACATGGCATGAACAGAATACAATGTTCTGCAAATTAAACCGACTACATGATCTCTTTCAGCCATGTAAGTCAAAGAGTAATACGTGAGAGGATGAAAACATCGCAACTTGCTGAAATTTATTCACCAGCCTTGTAACGCGCTAAACGTTTACTTGGCGTCAGTAATCACATGGTGTAAGCAGCAGCGCAAAATCAAATGGCTGCATTAACAAAAACATGATATTTGTTCCGGCCCAAAGTATCAATTTCTTTCACGTTTGATGCGCGCTTGTGAACAAGATGTACATGAGTCGCTGGAGTTGAGGGTCACAACCAGCTGGTATTTTCGGGGGGCAAAATTATTGTGACTTATTATTGTACCTGACAACTACTAAAAATTTTTTTGAGGGGGGAAATTGCCCGGTTGCCCCCCTGGTTGCGGGCCTTCTGGAGTTGGCTTCACATTGTAGCCCAGCAGCGAATGGGAACGGATTCCAGAAAAAGCTAACTGCGGTTTTCATGTCTCTTTCACTCGCGTCGTGTTGCAGCCAAGCAGGTAAGCAGTTTGCCAACAACTTGCTCAGACTGACGCGAGGAGAAATCCATGACCAAGACATCAGTTCCGAACCGGATTTCCGCATTTAAATGCAGCGGTTAAAAAGATGACGACGATGAGAACCGTCGACGTGAAGACGAAAAAAATGTGCAGTCTTGGAGAAAATGAAGAAGTGCGCACGTTCCTCGCCTATCCCGACTGCACACCACGCAAATTACCTTAATGGTTCGTGATTAGTCACTGCCGCATGTTTTCGCATGCTTATCTGACCATCATTAAAACGGCAGAAATTAGATGGCTCACCGTTAGAGTTGGATGCGGCGCCCTTATGACCCAAACGCAGGTGGCGATCTCCCCCGGCTCGAGGTCCGGGAGTTCGATTGCCTCTGCTAAAAAATCAGCAGAAAGTTCTCCGCCGCAAAGTATCTCTGTTGAAATAAAACAGATAAAAGTTGTGAAGCGGATTTTTTTCCAGGCACGCGAAAGCTTTTTTTTGAAAAACGCCGGACAATCAATGAATTGGTAAGCGTTAATTCGATGTTGAACTGCATCTGAAAATTCGCAAACGTTTTGCCACAAACGCGTTGTTTTATAATAGACCAGCAGTGGAGGGCGGAACGAGCATTTGCAAGCAGTCTAACGCAAACGATTACTGATTCCAACCAAGTAAATTTAAATAGCCACGAATATCTCATCTGAATCTAGACCAGCTATGTCCAACCCAAATGACTTACTGAGCCAAAAATTATGTCAATGTCTTGACCAGGGCCGCACGTTGAATGACATATTATTGAGGGCCGGACACTGATTGGCTTACTTTGATATTAGCAAACTAAATTTAGCTTAACCTAGCATGCTGAAAGTGTTCGAATCCTAACTGCAATGGTAACAGACGTGATAATGTGGCACTGAGCACCACTTGCGTCAAAAATGTCAAATTCAAGATTATCAAAGTAAGGACAGGTTGTCAGTGTGTAGGATTCTTTTACTGCAGCTAAAACCTAAACTGGGCCGCACAAAACACTCGGTTGGGCCGCGGATTGGACATAGCTGATCTAGACGTTCCATGAAATTTTAAAGTGATTATGGTAAACTGTCAAATGTTCCGCAACAAATCGACTTCGTTGGTCAACTGTTAAGCGTGCCAACTACTTGCACGAACTGCAACAACTACTGGTGCGCGCAGTAAAAGCTCGATGCACAACTTCTCGCGCGTGCACTCCTGTCTTTGCAATTGCACCGGTCGTCGTCGACGTTTCTGTTTCATTGCAACAGTATCAACAGCTATAGCGTTTGAAGTGTGCATATACTTGAACGCACAAACAATGACAGATTTAGGAGACGACATTTTCTACAAATACCGCAGCAGAAGACCAGTAGACATGAACAGACAACGTATGGGTCTTGTCCGCTTCAACTACATTGCCTCGGATATATTTCAAAACAGAGTTTTATTTCGAAAGCAGCTGAAAGAGTCACAGAAAGGCAACAAAAATTCCGACTTCCACAAACAACGGGCGGTGGCGTCTTCACGCTTCCTGCCAGGATCTACATCTGCGTGAGGTGGGACAATGCGATCTGTTTATTTCAGCAACTGAAATGATGAGGTTGCAACGAACGACACTGTGAAGCTCCTGGAGGGTGACACGTGGCATTCCAATGCCAGTTGCAACCACGGGTCAAAGTCCAGAAGATTTGTAAGAGACAAGGTCTGCGATCTGAATGAGCAACAGCCGGTTGCTTGTATCGACCTCTTCACCACGGTGTCCAGCACGCACGTGGTGGTATACAGATGCAAAGTTGGACAACAGTTCGAAATTGCGCTCGGTATAATGACTACCGTACTTTCTGTTCTTTCCATTACAATTACTTGCGCATTACGAGCTAAACTGCTCGTTCGCGTGTTGGGAAATACGTTTATGTTCTAGAAGGCGTATAAGATATTTTTTGCAGATATGCGGTTTTGTAATATTAGAAAACCACGGTAGTTTTCCAAAGGCACATTCAATATGTTTTTAACATTAACAGGACCATGCTCGTTCATGATATGAGAGTTTATTTAAACCAGTGGCTCTCAAATGTTTTCCGATCGCGTACCATTTGTGGCTCACGTACTGTCATCACGTACCACCTTGTTCCAGGAAAAGTCAATGTGCCAAATATCATTCGATCAAAAGTCTGGAAAACCAGAATCGACACAAATGCAACGTGAACAAAATGACTGTGAGAAATTTTAATTGCTGTTTTTAGAAAACAGCAAGGGAAGCAGCCAACACAAAAATTCAGGAATTTATTAACAGAACCCGACAAGTAAAAACTACAGCTGTGAATATCTTTTTTGTGAAGGAAAACAGAAAGTAGGTCTATTCGTGAACCACCTTGAAGGCCTTCGCGTACCATTAGTGGTACGCGTACCACAGTTTGATAACCACTGATTTAAACGTTATGCATGAAACCATTTATTAGTTGAGCAGGCAACACCACGAATGGCATGGTTGCTTCCTATGGCTGTTTGCATATTGCTTGCTTGCAAATAGTTCCACACATGGTCAGGAAATAAGCAGAGCGTCCGCTTCGTTTCTATTTTTGATGTCTCTCGATACAACTGCGTTAAAGCTGATCACCAAACCAAAATGCCGATTGGGTTTTTCCCCTGCCTCGTGCCCCCAATAACAGGAAACGGGAAGAAATTTCTGCGGACGATCATGTTCCGTGCGCACTTCACTTCGAACAGCTACGGGTTCCGCGTCAATTCAACAGTCAAGCTTATTTTTGCAACCAGCGCCTCACGTCACAAACCCGTAACAAAGGCCCAGTTATGTCACAAACGCGTAACAAGCTGCCGGCCACCGATAATTGGCTAAGCGGAAACTATGATCACCACGCACCTTTTGTCTTCGGAGTAAAAATCACCGAATCTTCCCGGTTTTCCTCCCCAGCCGAATCCAGTGGCACGATGCAACCAACTTCAAAAGAAAATTTTAAATTAATTGCTTCAGGATTGTAATTAGTTAGTGATACCATCAGGAAAATGCGCGTATCTGTTTTACACCAAAACGCGAGAATACTGCAGGCATTCATATACTACCGAAGCTGTTGCTGAGGCATACACGAGTTGGAAACTCTTCATAAAATGTCTTATTTTCTTCCAACCCACGCAGTTTTGAAAAATACAACAATCGCCACAGAGTCGCCTCACAGATCTATGTATTCAGGGATGAGTTGAGCAGCGGATCTGCCCCAACGGGTATGACAACCCAAAGCCAAAGGAACTTTCAAATGTAAACTGAAAATAACGCATTTAAGAGGTTGTTGGATTCGATTTATTCTGGTGACTCTATCAAGGGAACGTGTATCCGTTTAGCTCCCTTGAGAAAAATGAAGGCTACGATGCCCACATGCCCCCGGTTTCCAACATTCCCGTCCATAGGCAGCACAGCGCTTTTGCTAATTGAACGTCTGTAACGAAAAACATCCTGTCAATGATGGATCCACAGGATTCAGTTAGCTCCACAAAAAATAGGATTGAAACTCGTTTCGTCAAAAAACGTCCATGACGGACTAAAAACGACGTCCCTTTTTAGTAACTGCCCCTTTTCGGATTTCCCCTCCTTTG
>Ga0210059_1004418_pt1 | contig 22678 bp, 14 predicted proteins | sample Ectturendosymbi2_FD_188042 | JGI IMG/M metagenome (GOLD analysis project Ga0210059, IMG submission 188042) | Ecteinascidia turbinata endosymbiont from Florida, USA - Sample 2 (SPAdes) (version 2) | ecosystem: Host-associated > Tunicates > Ascidians > Unclassified | place: Key West, Florida...
CGTGACTCAAAGAATATGTTGAAATGCTGATCACGATTCAGATGCAGTCAATAGCCGAGTTATGTACAATATTTATCTGCGACAACTGAATCAGAATAATGTTTTAGTCAGATGTTAATTACATGTGTGTCTGTATTGCTGTGTTCGAATCCATTCTGAGAGTAAAGATTGGAAATTTAATCATTTGGTGAGTACCATTGATCAGATTGTTTTTATTTTGTAATAAAGTACACGTAAATGAAAATACTGAGTCTTTCATAATACTAAAAGAGATCAGAAGTCTTCTAGGGGGGTCAAGCGAACATAGCTTTCGTGAATACCGTCCTTGCTATGTCCATGATCGGACCCATGTAGAAGTTTCGGATGTAGCTAAATGCGGCGAAGTATACTGGCCCACCAGCCAAATGAAAAGATATACTTTTACCGTAACATTGACGAAATAAGCACCGGTTGTCTGAACAAACGATTCAACTGCACAGCAGCTGGAGACACCATTTCCATCAGCAAAGAGTTTGTTTGTGATGGAATTAAAGACTGCGACCATGGTGAAGATGAAAGTCGTCAACTATGCGGAGAGAAAAGGTTTTACTGCGAAAGTGGAAAACCAATATCAATCGATAAAAAGTTTGTTCAAAATGGCATAAAAGACTGGGAAACAGGTTTAGACGAATGCAAAACTCTATTTTCAGATAGATATGAAATGATCGCCAATCCTTTTCTTCGATCGTTGTTCTGGATCATGGGTTTTGTGGCTTTGATTGGAAATCTAGTCACAAATATCGTAACATTGATGGAGTTGGTCTTTGTCAATAAAAACAATATCTCTGCTGACAAAAGCAATTGTTTCGTGAAACTGGCAAATGGGTTCTTTATTTTCAACCTTACCATTTCCGATTTTTTCATGGGTTGAATTTGTTAGGAGTTGTTAGCCAAGGTGTGATTTATTCAGGACGTTATTGTTTTGTTGATAAAGAATGGAGATCGAGCAATCGCTGCTGGATACTTGGCACAGTTGCAGTTTTATCATCAGAAGCATCGGTTTTCATCATGGCGTCCACGTCCACCTTTCGACTGGTCACCATTTACAAACCATTCCTGACCCGCACCATGAAATTCAAATGGATGGTTCTCAGTGGAATTTTATGTTGGTTGTTTTCTTTACTTTTTGCTTTGCTTCCATGGATTCCATTGAAATCTGGTTATTTTGTGTCTGAAGTTTGGTTTCCCAACCATTTCTCTGAAACCGACACAGTTTCCAAGCACCACTTGACCACCGTCGCCAATCAAGTTTCGGGCTCAAATTCCACATTTCAATCTTGGTTCAAAGTCAAGGAAACCATTTCATGCATGTTCAGGTACAATGAAATAAAAGCAGAGTTTGGATTTTATTCTCAAACAAGTGTTTGCATGCCACGTTTCTTTGCTTCTACCAGTGACAGTTCATGGGAATATTCCACTTTTCTTTTAACACTTAACTTCATGCTTTTCATCTATATGGTGGCCGTCTATGTACTTGCTTACAAGAAAGTCACTGGCAAAAATTTTTCTGCATCTAACACGAAAGATTCAAATCAAGAAATCCAAAAAAGAATTTCTAAACTTTTGCTGACTGACTTTTTCTGTTGGATTCCAGTTTGCATTATGGCCTACTTGAGGATTGCAGGGATTTATTTACCCCCCGATGCTTACATTGCAAGCGCTGGATTTCTTCTTCCAATAAACAGTGCCATGAACCCATTGCTTTACTCTCCGCTCATTGGTCAGTGCATGTCACGTGTACCGAAGGTTGTCACGGACAATCTGCTTGTGATCTGCCCACGTCATGTTGACGACGCCACAACGGTTGGTGGCACCGGAGATCACTTTCCGAAGCTCTACTGACATTGTAGATTGTTTGCTTCATTTAACTTTTTTCACTCTTGAAAAATGAAGTTGTTTTAAAGATAAATATTTAAGCAGTGTTGTTGCTAACCTCCTGTTGTGTTAACGCATATTTAATAATTTAGTGTCAAAAATTTATAGATGTTTTTTTGATGGCAAGAATGAGTGATTTCCATTATTGCAAAATAGCAGATTTAGTTTTTGTGAACTTGTTTTCAGAGTTTACGTAGTTGAAAGACTTCGGGTGTTTGTTTAGTGTTTTATTTTCACTATTTTCCATCTATGTAAACAAGATTTCGTGCAAGTTTTAATGCATTAGAGTTTATTTTGCTACAACTTGGAGAAAAAGTTTCTCCCTTGTTTTTAGCAATGTCTTAAACTTGTTTGCATGCTAGATGATTTGCAACAATACGCCGTTCACTTATTGCCATGTTGGTGTCGCAATCAGTTGCTGTAGAGTCGTTCGACAGTTTATATTGTGATACAACGCAAAATAGTTGATGTGTTCCGCATATTCGCCTGCAGACCATGAAGCATATTTCTGACAGCTTCAAGATGTCACTTGTTTCTCCACTATCTACTTCAAAAAATATAAAACTCCGAAGTCCGAGGTTCACTGGTAGTAGTCCAGGGTTGATGGATGACAAACTGAGCAGTTGCGGTATTTCGTTTCAATGTTTGGAGGAAGAAAGTAAAACATTTGCTCACGTGTTTATCGAAAATTTTCATCAAGAAGGAACCGTTTGGCAAGACATGAACCACCCTGAACGACGGTATTCCTACTGCCGCCACTGTGGTTTGAGCCCTGACTCATTATCACAGTCCACTCAACTGTAGAGTACTACACTCCCGCTCGGTGTCGCAGTGTACACACCCGCCTCATTGGTTCAACTATCAAAGACGCGCTGGGAATTGTGATTGGATGCCTCCGTCCTACGGCGCAGTCCCGTCGCCACGGGGGGCTTTGGTGGGCTTAGCCCCCCAACAAAGCTCCAAGTCCCCAAATTGAAACGTGAAACACTAAGTGGAGTTTTGGTTAATTTTATAATGTCAAGACCCCCCGCACAAACGAAAAGCCCCCCTGCAGAACTGCAAAGACCCCTATTGAAAACTTTCTGGCGACGGTTTTGCTACGGCGTTAAACAATCTGGTGTTACTGACCAGTGGTGATTCTAAGGGGGGCCTGGGTGGGCCATGGCTCCCCAGATTTTTGGCTGGCCCCCCAGCTTTTTGCCTGATTTTACGTTCAAGTTCGTCTGACATATTCGGCCACAGCAGATAACTTTCAGCCAGCAAAATTTTAATAGAACCCCTCTTGCCTGCATTCAATATTTCCCAAATGCATGATAAGTTGGGACGTTAGTTTTGACGGCCGGATGATGGGAAATGTTGATGACAACACATACTAGTGGTTGCTTGGATCCTGCGTGAAATTTTGTCAGACCGCGCTCGTGGTGGTGAAAGGTTCGGTTCGAAGCTAATAAACGGTCGTAGAGATGGGAAGATTAATCTATCGTCTATTTCAGTGTGAGGTAGAACTGGATTATATTACTGTCAGTAGATTTTTGCTTGTCCTAGTAGCAAAATGTTTGCGACAGCATTAAACATTGGGGTCAGTTAAATTATCCTAATTTATCCTGACTGTAGGCTTGCGTGCTGCTGCCTTGTGCATATGACTTCGAAGCATCTAACGCAACCCGGTTCGTGACCAGTTTTAAGTCAACCCACACATGTCCTGCAACCTCATAAAACTTTGTAATGACTTTTTGCAATGGTTCAGGACAGGCCCGTAACCAGAAGGGAAAAGCCCCCTAGAAAAATTTTCTTCCCCCTGGAAAAATATGTTGGACATTGTTTAAAAGTATTGGACATAGTTTAAAAACTTTGGACCATTCTCAGAAAACACTTCGCCCCCTGGTATCCCAACCTGGCTACAGGCCTGGTTTTAGGAGCAGGCCCGTAACTTGGGGAAAGAAGCCCCATTAAAACTTTTTTCGCCTCCTTTGAAAAATGTGTTGGACATAGTTTAGCACTACTGAAGATAATTAAAAAATTTGGACACCTTCATAACACCTTTCGCCCCTCCTAGTGTCTCAACCTGATTACCGGCCTGTTTGGGAGCAATTCTTTCCGGCATTCCAGTTCTTTGTTTGACCCGAAAGGTCAAACATGTCTATTAGAAGAACACTTCAAAGAATTCGCAAATGCATATTGAATTTGTTAAAATTACTAAAAATATGAAACACTTCTGGAAAAGAATTTGCTTCGGAAAGAGTCGCAGCTGCCCACATCGCCCGAATAATTTATTTCATTTATAGCTCCTTTCAAAGCTGCATTTGATTGTTTGTACAAGTTGCTACTAATAGCTGCAAGTAACTCTTCCCGTCACCAGCGCTTCATGCGAGAGAAGCTTTTCAAAAATGAAATTAGTGAAAACATTTCTCAGAAATTCCATGACCAGGGAAAAATTGATAGCAATGCTCTGCTTTCAATTGCAAGGTTACGAGCTGAAAAATAGATTTAGGTGTTTTCGTTGATGAATTTGACAATCGACATAATAGGATTATGTTACACTGAGATGATGTTGATATGAAATTCTGACGCAAATTGCGCAAGGATTTGTGTGAGAATCATATTGCTCATTGTCTATTTGTCTAATCGTTTCTTTTGGTTTATTTGATGTAGTGCGTGTTCCACTTATGATAAGATAGTCATAAATTAGTGGTTCTCAACCTTTTTTGGACCATGTACCATTTTTAAAGTATCGGATGGGCCACTTTGCTATACTGATGCTGATACCTCATGAACAACTGGTCGAAACTGTATTGCACATAGGTCAGTGAACATTTCATCAAAGATTTATGGAACTCTCTGTCGATAGATGGACCACCTGGACTCCGTCACTGCCATAAATTAACGCAAGGTTTAAAAGTCAGCTTTTGAGGATCAATCAGAGGAAAATTTAGAGTGAAACTTGAAATGAACGACTTTGTTGGGTATATTCTGCAGAGCAAGTTTTATGTCTACTGTTACGTCTTGCTATCAGGTACACGCCCAAAACGCCGATACACACATATCTATCTGGGGCGCGGCTTTGCTAGTTTAGGTGCCACTGGTCGACTGGTGCCGAAACGTCACTGTTGTTTAACTGCATAGTTCATTGAAAGGTCCTTACCCTACCCACGCTGCACATAGTATTACATTTGTGATAGCAGTTGCATAACATTGTTATTATTACATCACAAAGTGTTCGTAAGCTACCACAAAAACGGATTAGTCAATGTCACTAATTTGTTGGTAAATGGTTGGTTTATTAAAAAAACAACTTGCTTTGCAGTAAAAAAAGTTTGACGAAAATAGTTGGCTATCACCAGTCTACTTGCCTCTGTGTCAAGATGGCATTCGTCGTTGGAACCATTTCGCTTTCATGTGAATTGTTGTCACTTTCGTGCAGCTGTTTCCTTCCATGTGGGGCCGGCACAATTTTGTACAGCAGACATGCACAACATGCGGCCCACGAGAGCTTTCTCAATTATAGAAAATGTTGCAAAAGCTCGAACTCGAATAAGCAGTTGTCGTTACAGGAAGTCTTCCATGCTGAAACTGAATCTCCACATCAAAATGAAATAGACTTTTGCGCCCCGCGGCAAAAATTTGTGTTGATAATTTGGCCCTTCGAGCTTTCTGAGTTGTGCAGGCGTGGTCTACAGGAAATGGTGTCTCGTTTTGCATGTACAGAGTGCAGTGCTGTGGAAGTTGCATGTTTAGCACAGAATATTCGACGTAGCAGTGCAAGTGTGTGATTGCCTCTAGTGGTGCTTAAGTGTCTCTCGTGAACAATAACGTTAGTTCATACTTAACGATATTCAGGCCCGTCGCCACGGGAGGGGTTTTGGTGGGCTTACCACACCCAAACAAAGCTACAAGCCTCCCTAAATTGAAATATGAAGCACTGTAAATCAGTTCAGTTTTTGTCAATTTTTACAATGTCAAACGCCTCTTCCCAAACGTAAGCCCGCCTATTGAAGACGTTCTGTCAACGGTTCTGACTATAGTCACAAGCCTATGCTGGGTTTGATAATTTTAACCATAGCAAATTAATCTTCATTACAGCGGAAAGTCACCATGCAGGAGAGACATTTATGTTGGCCCCCCTACTTTTTTCTTTGACCCCGCAGTGCCCCCCCCACTTTTTAAATTCTAGAATCGCCACTGTTACTGACAGTTATCCAGCCTGCTGAGCTTCGTCGCAAAACTGTCTTTTGCATGCCGCGCTTTGAATCCTGGACACCTGCTAAACTCCTACGTTCCAGTCCACCTGATAAGATGCAGTGGCAGCAAAATGTCGAGACGCCATTGTTCCTTGTCCTGCGCATGAGCCAATCGACTCCATCGAAACCGCAGCGCTGCGCATCGCGATGAGTGACCAAACACGGAGTGTGGAACACGCGGAACACGGAGTGTGGGGATCATAGTAGGAGGTAAGTGACACCCAGACGCAGTGATTTCATACCTGATGTCAGGACCAATTCTGCTTGAATGTCTCTTCCAAGACCAACATACCTGTAGGTCAAATTTAATCGCCTTTGTACTGTATTCAGACGGTTCAACTTGAACATCTTCATGTGGGTACGGGCTCCGTCAGCGACACTCGAGTGAGGATCCGAGGTACAAACCACATATCATATTGCCCTGGAGTGTCCCAAACGTCCAGCGGTTAACGGGGCATAAGCTCTGGCAATTTTAGATGATAAAACCATGTACTGATTGCTCAGCAAATGTACCGTAGTCAACATTGGCTGTGTGGTACGAGAACAAACATCGGCTCCAGCGACCATGGTTCCAAGAAATCAAAACCGGAGTGCGATGTAGCAAAAACTATCATCCATGGATGTTTTGAAAGGTAACATTTTTCTTGTCATTTGGTTAATTTCTTTCGTTTGGTTCATCCGTGCTTTCCCACGTCAGCATTTAAAGGTAGAAGTTTTCTTTTATTGCCCACCGGAATACTGGGCGTCTTAAGAGTGCGGCAACCTCCACTGAAAGACGTTTGTTCCCTCTACTTGCAGGCCCGTAACCAGCATGGGACACCAGGGGGGCGAAGAGTTTTCTGAGGAGGGCCCAAATTTTTTAAACTATGTCCAATAGTCTTAAACTTTCTCCAACACATTTTTCCATGGGGGGCAAAAATTTTTCTAGTGGGGGATTCGCCCCTCTGGTCCACCCTTAGTTACAGGCTTACAGTTTTTATAACCCAGAAATACCGGGCGTTTCCTTCCGGTCCTTAAAGCTAATGTTTGGATGCAGATTCACCGAAACACCACCTTTGACAGTTTCTGAGAATGCAGCTGCAACGCTTGCGAGAGCGTCTGCCGATTTGCTCGAAAAGTATTGAATTCATGACGTACCCGTCCACTGATGAAATTAACAAACGACGGGTGTTTACATTTGTATGTAGCCTATGGTCTTAGTCATTGCAACGAAATCTTGAGCATCGTTCCAGATGTTCAGTTAAAGATATATTACAAATACTGTTGGAAGGTTTCACGGTGGAGTTCGTTCACAAAGTACAAATGATGATGAAATGCACATCGCAGTGGAAGATATGAGCGACTGGAGTCAACGTTTGTACTCTTCTGTCGTTTTACCTGTACATTACAAGTAGTGTTGTTACGTTCTATGCTGACCACAAACAGTGACGTAGCCAGCCCAAAAATTTTGGGGCGGGGCAAAATGTTTGATTTCAGGCGAATAATACTATTTTGTTTAGCAAAACGCCTCTCAAAGCACAAAATGACTATATATTCCAAAAATTTTGGGAATGGGCCATGGCCCCTTTGCCCCCCCCCTGGCTCCACCTGTGACCACAAAACTAACTCTATTCTATCTATTCGTACCCTCTTTGCCAAATAAATGCTGCACATTTGAGGTGTCATCAACTGGCGTGCGATGCATTTTAACAGTCATCAATTTATCAAGTCTCATGCAAATGTCTGCAGAAAATCCCGCCAGCAAGCTGGTAATAGGTCCATCTGTAACGTTAAGGCCATAGTTCTCAATCTGTCTGTGCTATGTGAGGACTGTCTAGGTGCAAAGTGAGCAGCTTCCGGGCCAAATGCAAGGTTTAAACGTAGTATAAAATTTACGAATTCTATTGTTGCAACTGTCTAAAACAGCGTGGTCCAACTACGGGCCCGCGGGCCACATGTGGCCTGCGGACGTAATTTTTAAGGCCCGCCAGCTGTCTCAGTATTGATTATTATGTGTGTGTTACAGTGGGCAATTTTAATTAAAACAAGCATGACAATGTACAATATTAACGGCGTTAGACTAGAGAGCTTCTAGAAATTAGTCAGCAAAGCTAGATTTCCAAAACGGAAAAACTTCGCACTAAAAATGTGCTCGACCTCTGGAAGCACATATGTGTGTGAGAGTACATTTTCTAACACTGAAGCAAGTCAAATCTAAAACGGAAATCGAATGACAGACAAAACGCTGGACGATAGTCTCCGACTTGCTACTACTAGCATATTGGTATTGTTAAAGGAGCGATAGTGTCAGAGAAGCCTCAACCACTGGGATCGCGCTCAACCACTGGATTTCTTGCTATTGTGTAATAACTTAAATGACACACACACTTAACTCGCCCATTTTCCCTTTTCGGTTTTAAATCTTGTGAATCTGTTGTTTTATACATCATTTTGTCGGAAGTGGCCAGCGGGGTGTCACGTTTTTTTTTAAATGGCCCGTAGGTCAGCAGTACAGCAGTAGTTCGACCACGCTGGTGTAGTGCAAGAAGTTGAACCTTATCTTTCGAAAAATTCCATTCTTACATCACTGGTTCCTATTTGACATGTGAACGAAATTTTCAGTGGAATCAATCATATTCCTGTCGTGCTTGTTAAATTCAGATTATTCGATAAGCACAGCTGGTTCATACTTGGCATGTTGGTTACAAACAGAAGGGGATTCAGGTCGTCGATCGGCCACCCTAAAACCTGCGGAAGTAACTTTATTCACCATAATTTTGTACAATTCCGAAAACAACATTCGCGATTTTAAGGCTATTGTTTTGTCACAGCAGTGCAGTTAAGTATACTTCACCTACCTTACAGTGGCGAGCTGTTATGAGACTTGACTACCAAATATCACTGAAATCCCCTCCCCCCAACCTTACTGGCTGGATATACCCCTGATTACAAAGCAGAATTGTCAAACTCTTTAAATGTATGCAATAAAATGAAAAGGGAGTGATAAACCTCGTGTGTTTGCTGCCCTGCCTCTGAGGCGTGCAGCAATGTGAATTGTTTTGACATATAGTAACATGACCGAATGCCACTACAACGCAGCACTGTGTTTAAAACCCAATTTAATGTACTCTTTCCCGGAGCCAAACGGTTTTGCTACATTAGTGCAAGCCTGAATGTAGTTGACAGCAATTTGACGTATAGCGCCGCTTTTTGCAACTTTCGGTGATTCATCACTCTCTGGTGTATATCGGCACAGCGACTCTCAAGGCTCACCGTAGCAGAAAACAAGAGATAGGCTAAACTTAAAAAAACTGGTTGAGCAAGAGAAACGCAAAAATAAAACAGGCTACATAGTTCACAGCCCAGCGGTAACGATAGCAAGAAGCAGTGACGATTCTAGAATTTAAAAAGTGGGGGCCACTGCGGAGCCAAGTAAAAAGTAGGGGGTCAACCAGTGGTGGTTTTAGGGTTGGTGGGCCCGAGGCAAGACTAAAAAGGGTGCCCTCTAATGACGTCAGCATATTCAGCCAACTGTGATGAGCACTTTTGATCAAGCCTAAGATACGACCACCCAAGGATACGTTCCTGAAACTACGGCATGACTGACATAACAGAAGGAGAAAATGCAAAAGGGTGTTCATGATAAACAACTTTGAAAACACCGAAAGTTGAGAAGACAAGGCTGGCAACACAAATAAATTACACAATAGCAAGTTGGCATTTTCCCGCTTCTTTATTTTGGCGCCCCATTTATCTGCATTCACCATCAATAAACTACGAAGTTTACCCCTTGGAAAGTTTCACACTTTCCCCCTATGAAAAAATGCTTGGTAGTTGGTATCCTGAATTTTTTCACGTTTATGTCTTTATGGTAATCCATGAAACTATAAACAAGAACCAAGAAGATTTAACACACAAAATTTGTTTTAAATTTCATCCTTTCAACTACAAGAACAATAGCGTACATAAACATTCAACCTGAGACGTGTTTTGGAAAACTTTGAGGCTGGATGAGTCAAGGCTGTCCTCATCTTGCATTGACACTAGTTTGAAAAGTGTGCAAAAGTAGGAAATAATCCATCATATACCTTATTGCAAACATTTCTACTGCAGCAATTAGCCTACACAATTGATTAAATCTGTGCAAAGAAAAAAGGGTTCAAGTCATACTGGCTAAGAGCTGGCAAAAAACTTTAACATCACCTAGCAAGTATATCTTAAACCAACCATTTACTAGTCAAGCTTCAAATAACCTGTGACTTCATACATAGGCTAAATCAAAACCACCTGAAATATCTGTAGAAAAAATGAGTACTCATAATACTCAAAAAATAGCATTTCTGCTATCTGATAAGAAGCATGAATGTAGCCTTGCTTATTAACAGTCTTTGCACCACAACAGCAATAATACAAAATCACTTTGTAAACTAAGAAGAAAATGTCCTATGTAATAAAAGATGTAGTGTGGTCTCTGATAGAAAATTGCCTGTTGTCTTATTTCCTGATGGAAATGTTCACTAAGGTACAACATCACAAGAAATGAGAAATTTGTCTCACGTTTTCAACGCAGGGACCTAAAAAAGAAATCCTTGGATAAAAATCTGTTTCTAAAATGTTCTATTTATCAACTTCAATAACACAGCAAAAATGTGGCTCTTGGTCTCTGACTGGTTGGCCATGTGGCGGCCTGGAGATGGCGCCACATGTAAATAAATGGTCAACGATAGATGGTGCCCATGAGTAACAAGTGACTGTAAAAGTCACCACAAGCGAATTATCGTAATTCACTTATCCCTATATAATGATAGTGCAAACTAGTAGTGGTAGAGTGAACTCAGTGAGGGAGCTCTATTGCTGCTGGTTGCTTTCCCAACTCCACTCCACATGTGAAAGAAGCAAGGAATCAAATCACAAATTTTTAATAGGAAATCGATTTCATGTAACACCGCATCGTCAGTCCTATCATCAGCAAGCAATGCTAACAGGTGTGAAACGCAGAAAGGCCAACACAAGTTCAGAGAAAGTAAACAACCTCAAGACTGCAATGAAAAAACTGCGCAGACCCAACCGTGACAAATAAAACAAAACCAAAACGTCTTGCTAAACTACATGCAAAGGCTGAAGCCTCAAAACTTACTGCATAAATGACAAAAACTTAATAAAACCCAACGCCAGCTAACGATTGACACCAAAGCAAAAGTCGCTTTCTGATAAAAGTAACTCTTCGCAGAGCGAGGCTTCCGAAGTCGGCTTGAAACAACAATCGTTATGAATCAGTCAACGTGCATTTTTGGTCGTTGTGGCAACCAAGTCTCTGCGGGCACGATGCAAAAGCTGACGCGAACAAAGACACCTGCACACTGGCCGCGAAAAGCGAAACAAAACGGCCTGTTAAAATGAAGTTCATCAGCGTTCAGCGGCAGGGAAACAAAATGATTATCTTATGCGTGGGAGGATCATGTTTTGAACATTAATTTGTGCGTCAAGTCTTTGATACCACGAAGATTTCAATCATATTTTCAGAGGAGCGCTGTTCTTTGCAATAAACTTGGTGTTCCTGTCACGATACCGCGCCGAGCGAACCGGCAAAATTACAGAAACAATTGTCCAGCTGCTAATCCTGAAGAATGTTTAGGTGCTCTATATTTGTTCCTTATATGGATCAATTAATCTCTGAATTAGAGAACAGGTTTCAAGACCAACGAGCACATGCACCTTGCTTTGGAGCTCACTTCCAAAGTTTTTCCACTCTGCCACCGATGATCAGATTAACCGTTTGCTCGACCCAATACCAAGAGGATATAGATAGCCATGTTGTGGTTTCAGCAGAAATCAAACGATGGACCAAAAATAGGAAGGGGTAGAAGAAGAAAGGCGACTGTTAAACGCGATTGAAGCACTGTTGGAATGACAACAAGAAAATTTTCCGAATGTTAGGAATGTCCTTCAAATACAAGCCACACTTCTTGTTTCAACAGCTACTGCTGAACGACGTTTCAGCACACTGAAACGCCTGAAGACCTATCTGCGAACTACCAAGGAAAGTGACCGCCTCATTGGCTTGACTCTTATGTCAGTGTATACATACCGCCCTATCAACAAGGAGAAAATTCTTGAAGATTTTGTTACGAGTGAAAAGTGTCGATCAGACTTTTTGGTGTTTAATTAGACTTACCTGTCTAACTGCATTGACCGTGATTCTGCAGCTAAAAAAAATAAACCCAGTGAGTGTTAAGCCCTTTACCTGTGGTTTGCGGAGGCTGAAGGTTTTACTTGTAATTTTTTGAAGCTCTGTGCTCTAGGGATGAGTGGGATGGAAGATCCCGCATATTGTTGTGTAGAGCTCATGTCAATTGGTTTCTTAAATATTGTGAATGAATGTGCCACTCTGCTCGTTTGCATCTTCAAAAATGTGAACTTTGCAGAAGTTTTACTTAGCCTACTCTATGCGAAGTGTATCATCTACACAAGCAGGATCTAGATTTTGTACAAGCCTTTTAGTTTCTATGAAGGGTCATGGTTGCTTAGAGCATTATCGCAATTTTCACTTTACGCGTATACTCTTACACTTTGTTAACAGCTTGCGAATTATCTTGGCCATTTTAGAAGATCACTGTGGTAGGTTTACAGTTGATTTTGACATGGCTTGTACTTGTACTACTGTACTATGAAAGGATATTGAAAAAACAAGATGGCAGTTGTTTGGTGGGAAGGACCCCGAGTTATCGTGGTGAGTACAGTCAATTGTTTATCCACCAATGATGCGCTTTCCTTGGCTATTCTAATCACAAGCAATTTTTACATTTCAAGGCTTTTTGCCTCCATACCTTCAACCCCTCCCCTTAGAAAAATCCTGGCTGCGCCCCTGCTTCTGACGCCAAATAGACACTTTCTTGTTAAATTTTGGAAATGCCAAAAGGCTGTGTCTATTCTGCCTCATCAGGCATAAACACTGCTGGAACTATTTTGCCTTCAACCAATCGTGTTTGGCTAAAGGCAAAATAGCTCCAGCAGTTCTTTTGCCTCATGAGGCAAAAGAAAAATGAATGATTTTACATTGGCAGATCAGGACTGGATCGGACCGATGATTTTCGAAAATTTTGTGGATCAGGACTAGATCGGATTCAATTTTATCGGATCAGGACTGGACTCGGACTGAAAAATTTCACAGTCCGCTCATCTCTGCTGCCTTCCCTATTTCCCTACATTTAGTGTAGACAGGGACGCCGGAACGTGGGTAGGGCGCAGGGGGGGGGGGCAGAAAAAAGTTGAGTGCAATATAAACGTATGAAAAACAGAAATATCGTTACTAATTATCAGGCCCGTAGGCTAACTAGGAGGGGCGCAGGAGGCTTAGTCTCCCCTGAAAAAATTTTTGTCCTTCCCTGGAAATATGTGTTGGTCATAGTTTAAAAAATGGCCACTCTCAGTAAACTCTTCGCCTCCCCCGGTGTCCCAATCTGCAATCTGGTTAGGGTCTGCGATTATGCTTGCTACAGTTCAACAATAACGTTGACTTCAAATAAATAAAACAAACTATAGACAACTTCTTTAAATTCGATCTTGATAAATCATAAAATTACCTATGAAAATACACCTTTGTCCCCGTTGTCCCTCGTTTTTTGAAGGTCAGGGATTCAATGCTACTATAGTGGACTTACCTTTTCGCATTACGAATGGCCGTTTCCTACTCGCGATTGTATTCCGTACGTGAGGTCTAGTTTGTATCAACTTGTCATGCGCGTCAAGGGAATTCGTGTGTGCGCATTCCACTGCGTTCGCGCAATTACCTCGATTCGCACTGCATGCAAGTTTTGTACTTCTCGGCGTTGACACCACGTTTCGGAGAGTCGAGTTTTTGTATCGCTAGCGCACGGACCACGTTGGCTGTTTCTGCTGTCGCGCTATCGTAAAGTTATTTCTGCTGCTGCTAATCAGAAGCCATTTTGTAAATAAAGATTGTGCACCAGGAAATCTGTGAAACGAGCTATCAAAGTGGTGAGAGCCAAACGCCTTGCTTTGGCTTGGCAACTTAAAATGTCAGGCAATTTTAGTCGGGAGTTAGAACAATACTCATATTGGTTGCTTTACTGTTTCATATTACTCAGTCAACAAGCAGAAGCATCATAAATGCCATCGCATGCAGTAAACCAACCATTAGCGAACATTAGAGCAAATGAAAACACAATGGCACAATAGCTGATCAGTGTAAACAAAGAGGGGCGCTGTGCCATATAGGATTGGCGAAAGACCGTGGCGGTCATTTAGTCAACCAACCCCGTTTATCACTTTTTGACAGGTGTTGAGAAACAACAGTTGGACATCAAATAAGCATAATGAAAAGAAAAACAAAAACAAAAAACGAATGAACGTAGAACATGGTGAAGAAAATGTACAGGCGAAACCGCATGCCTATGTACACAGATGAGTGGATCGAATTTAAGTGAAGGATTTTGGTGTGGTTAGAATATTTTTAGCAATATAAAAAAATTAAAAAATAACAATAAAAAAGTAAAAAAGTTACAAAAACCAATTAATGAGGTACAAAAGAAAATATTCAACGACTCTTACAACGACTAGGCTGTGTCGTTGGTAGCGTTTGGGGAAACCAGCATCTCTACATGCAACGACAGCATTCCTTGCAAGCAACCTCTACGCTGGGCAACAACCCAAACCTCAACATAGGTTCCTACACAGGGAAACCCTACACCACTGCTCTCCGACGTCCCTGCTTGCCGCTATCAGCAGTCACTGTCTCGCTACATTACCTGCCAAGATGTCTGCGTTCAAGAGTCACATGCGACAAAACGCCGAATATCGTAACTTGAAGTGAACATTTGAAGATTTGATGCCATGTTGTTATTACACGATAAAGACCAACAGTACACAGTCCGCTTAAAGTTTGGCAACTTGCCCCTGCAGGCAGCAGCGTAGCCAGTCTCAAAATGTGAGGGGCCAAAAAATTTGGTGGGGGCCAAAATGTTTGATTTTAGGCGAATAACACTAGTTTGTTTGTGATACCGCCTCTCAAAACGCAAATGACTATATGTTGTAAAAATTTGTGGGGGGACATGGCCCTTCTGGTTAAGCCTATGCCTGCAGTCAAAGGAGCAGTCATGAGTTAACTGCAAGCTCAGCACTGCATGACACCACAACAGTGAACCTGACTCTTGCGCAGTGTGAGTGTCGTACCGGAAAATAAATTGTTATTGCAAGAATAAATCAACTAGAAAGTTTTAGTTCTTAGCCCAATTTCCAGAAAAGGACAAATGCCCGTTTTTACCCCGGGGCAGATCCAGCCAATAAGGTTAAGGGGGCGAGTTCGGTAATATTTGTTAGTCAAGTCTCATTATGGGTTCACTACCTTGAGGTGAAGTATACTTCACAACACTTCTGTGACAAAACAATTGATTTAGGGAGGAGCGATCGCCTTGACTTCAGGTTGAGCGATTGCCATGGTTTTACGGGGAGCGATCGCCTCAATCGTGCCTCCAGGATTCGCCCCTGTTTTGACGCCCCTGCGAACGCCCATGGTTTTGACGTACCACGAGTCCAAAACTGTTTGCTCGAGTTCAGTGTAAAAGCACACGCATAGCCATAATAGTCATTCTTTACGCATTTACATGTTTAGCAACAATGTTGACCTCAAAACTATTAACAGAAATTATCGAAAACCATCCTGAATTTTAGGTGTGCACGAATAGCTGCAATAAATTTGTTTCAAATTGATCTTGATAAACCATGAAATTACTTACGATACTGGTATGTAAGGGCACCCGTGCCCCAGTTGCTCCCCCTTTCAAAGGTCGGGGGGCAGTGCCCCCATAATGCACCTCCGTTCCGGCGTTCCTGAGAATAGACACTAAATGTAGGGAAGTTTGATTTGAAATTTTTGTGGGGAAACACTTCCTGATTTCTCTACGTCCCCTTTTCCCTACAATTAGGGTTGCCCAACATTTGGTGCAGATCCGAAACCTAGGACAGTCTTCGCTTTGCTTTCCCTATTTCCCTACATTTATTGCTGAACCTGAATGTAGGGAAAGTCTTCGCCTTGCCTTCTCTATTTCCCTGCATTTAGTGCTGAACCTGAATGTAGGGAAAGTCTTCGCCTTGCCTTCCCTATTTCCCTACATTTAGTGCTGAACCTGAACGTAGGGAGTCTTCGCCCTGCCTTCCCTATTTCCCTACATTTAGTGTAGACCAGTGCTTTCCAACCTGTAGAAAGACGGTTCGCACTCTTTTATTCAACGAAAATTCCATCCGCACAACCAACACTAGTGTTGCTGAACAATAGCCGTAAAATCGGATTAGACTTAAAAAACGATGAGGAAATTTTGTTTAAACAACCAAAATAATGAATACCTACTGCAAAATAATAAGCACAAAAATGTACACAGAACATCATCATTTATTTATTCATAGTATGCATTTATATCAATGGCTAGGTGTTGCCGAGTACTTCTTGCAACTGTAGACCTTTGCCCCAACCCTCCTCACATTAGGTCATCTAGTGTCCCAGTAAGACAACGCCTCTTTCCTGTTTTGATATCAATCAATTACCAGAGAACCCTTTTTCGGGCCAAGTAGGTGATTGGATTTTGTACAAGAACTTCAAGAGTTTGGATGTCGAGGCAGAACCGTCGCAAGAAAGTCTTCAATAAGGGTCTTTACGTTTGTGCGGAGGGCTTGACACTCTGAAATTTGGCAAAAACACTGATTTATAGTGTTTCATATTTCAATTTGGGGGGCTTGGAGCTTCGTTTCAGGGCTAAGCTCACCAAAGTCCCCCATCGCAACGGGACTGTTTCGAGGTCTTTGCGAGGGCCATCGAGGGCTCTTACCCATAATTCAACGTGTTTTATACGGTTAAATAAAAGTTGATGGCATAGGTCGTCTTTCAGATTTACAGGCAAATGCTCCGGTGGATGCTGTTGGCCAAAAATATTCAAAATCCGTAGCTTTGATTGTAAATTTTTAGCCTGTTGTCTGGGATAGTAAGCTTCAAAATTATCAATCAGACTGTGTATATGGGAGTTGGCTGTTTCGGTGATACTCTGCTCAATTCTATTTCTTCCCACTTATACGTGGACATAATTGAACGTCTGTAGGGTCTTCAAACCCGTCAGGTTGTTATTGTAGATTTCGTCTTCGAAATTTTGAATTACATGCTTGAACAATGTGATTTTGGAGGTCGCTCCGACTATGTGAACTCCATAACTTTAAGATTGAGTTTCAGCTGGTTAAATATGTTACCAGAATGACTAGACCAGCGAGCCAAAACAAATAGCGAAAGAAAAGAGCTTTATCATCTTCTCGTCGATCACATCACACAAGAAATTCCTGTCGCAAATTCCACTCTCTCGGTTATTCTTTCACGAGAGAGCCACCACACTTCAGAATGATAAAGAAGATGCCCATCGCCTCCCATTTCTATGACAAGTTCATCAAACTCACAACGTTTTTAGGACTGTTCAGTATTGCATTCACAATTTTGATGACATCGGCTATATTTGGTAATTTTCTTTTTCATTTCCTGGCTTCTTGTCCTTCAATGCTTCACGGTTTGTGACACATTGGGTGCTCGCAATATCTGGTGCGACTTGCTTTATGAACGCAACAACGCCATTTCGAATGCTGACCATGGCCATTGCACCGTCTATGGACTCAGTTTTGCATTTCAATCACGTCACACCGTATTCTGAAAAGTTATCGGCCAATTTTTCTAAAACGTTGTCGGCCCCAGTGGTATCAGACAATGGCAGTTTTTGCACAATTAGGGTACAGCCACTGGTTCCTCCAGGAATTTCTCGTGCTGCTATCTCCATGCATGGCTTCATAATGCTCTCTGCCAGAGTAAATGACTTCCTTGCGGACATATGATCATGAGTTATTAATGATGAAAATACGAGAAGCTGATCAGAAGGTGGCACCATCAATTGCTAAATTATCGCTGTTTGTCGTGTTTGAAGAATGAAGCCAACTTGTTTCTTTTCTGGATATTTAGGAATGGTGCATATTGCATTTGCTATTTACCATACTAAGCCTGACTGGGATTATGTAGGTAAAACTAAGCCGATTTAAATAATATTCACCTAAAAATAGCAGATAACAATTGACTGATTCCTGATTATTGGATGCTCATCGTTGTGACACTATAGTGTCCTCCAGCACTAGCAGTGGTGTAACTGATGGCCGTCACAGGGCCGGGGACGAGTTGCCCCCCTGACAAGATAAATGCAAAAACCAGCCCCGATTAGCTGACATTTTCATATTTAGTATTCTTTTGGTTCTCAGTAGGTTGTTGTTTTTTTGCATTTTGCTAGGTGTTTTCGTTTTTTTATCTTGTATCCACATCGACGACATCTGGATTCACTTTGAATAAGATGCATGGACTGACGATGCGTAGTGTTTGTGTAATCACTTTCCTATTAAAAATTTGCGCTAGATTCCTTGCCTGCTTCACCTATGGAGTAAAGTTATTTAACGCCGGATTCACTACCATACATTTTGAGAACCGGTCTACGATATACTCGTACATCAATTTCGGCCTGAAAAACAGCAGTTTTCAGTTGCGTTACCAATGCCCTAGCTCCTCCGCCGATTGCGCTAGAGAGCTGTTCAAGGGCTCAAACGGATCGGCCAGTCTAGGAGATGGCACTCGAAAAACATTTTTTGGTTGGGGGGTGCGGATTTTTTGTGACTGACGTCATAAGTGAAGTAGTTTTAGGGTCATTTTGGCTCATGTTGCCTGGCCTAGGACCCAACCACTAGGCCAAAGTGTTTCGCTGAAGTTTTCATTGGAAACTAGGCTCGAGTCCGAGTCTTTTGAGCCTTTGATCGACTTTCTAGAGTTTCTGGTTCAAAAGTTATGATCTAAAATAAATTAATTAATTATCCAATTAGCTAATTAATCAAATATTTTTACTAACTTACATCACAACTTTTGAACCCGAAACCCCAGCAGGTCATCCAAAGTATCAAAAGACTCGGATTGTAGCCTAGTTTCCGATAAAAACTTCAGCGAAATACTACCACCTAAAGGTTGGCGCCCAGGGCCAGGCAAAGTGGGCCAAGGTGGCCTAAAAGTCCTCCACTTATGACATCACTCACAAAAAACCGCACCCCCCAAACAAAAAATTTTTTTCGAGTGCAGACTAGAAGACTTTTGCGTCTTTTGAGACTTTTACCGGGTCTGTAGAGCAGACCGGACCGGAGAAATTCCCGCGCAAAGCCACGTGCGTTTAGGCGTTTTTTTCCGAAAATCCCCGAAACCTAGCGGATTCCAAAGAGTACGATTTTCTGAGTTTTCGCTAGTGGCCAGTAGGCCCCTTTCTGCTACATTTTGCCTCCCTGTCTCAAACCTCTAGCTACGCTACTGAGCAGCAGGCTCGTAACCAGTTTGGGACACCAGGAGGGGCCCAGATTTTTGAACTATGTCCAGCACATTTTTTTAGAGGTTGCAAAACTTTTTTGGCTCAGCACACAGATTGAATAGCTGCGATGGTCTTGTACAACTGGAGGAGCAACAAAAATTTGATATCAGCTCAGTTTTGCTCTGCAATTGTACATCTTTTGTTTCCATCATGAAGTAATAATAGAATAAGCAGATACAACAGCTTTGTCCAACCCAAATGGCTTACTGAGGCTAAAAGGATGTCACTATCTTAACCAGGGCCGCACATTGAATGGCTTACTTTGATCTTAGCAAACTAAATTTATCTAAAGCTAAGTCCTGAAAGCGTTTGAATCCCAGTTACAATGGTAGCAGAGTGAAAAGTGGCACTGAGGACTACCTGCAACTAAAATATCAAATTCAAGATTATCAAAATAAGGACAGGTTGTCATGTAGGATACGTTTTCTGCAGCGAAAACTCAAACTGGGCCGCACAAAACCTACGACTGGGCCACATGCGGACCACGAGCCGCGGTTGGACATAGTTGATATAGAAAGTTTCGCAGCAGTTTTCGGTAACTTCTAATGCATTTCTCTGAGATGTTCAAACTATCAAAATATGAGCGCAATGTCTGCCAATTTTTCGTTGTGCGCGGTACCATGTTTTGCAAAAAAGCAAGACGGTGATTGAATAAAGAGAGGATTGTTTAAAATACGTTTATAACAACAGAACAAGGTTTTCTCATCCGCACCGTGCTTGTCATCCGCACCGCACGGTTTTCTCATCCGCACTAGTGCGTACTGTCGCACAGGTTGAAAAGCACTGGTATGGACACTAAACGTAGGAAAGTTTGATTTGAAATTTTTGTGGGGAAACACTTCTCTATTTCCCTCCGTCCCTTTCTCCTCATAATTAGGGTTGTCCATTCTCCAGCAACTCGGACTAATGTGAATGAGCCTAGTTAGTGAAAGACTGACCGGCGTTATCATTGCTCTGTGATGTACGTTGCTTAACAATGGAGAAGTCATCATGGGAAAATTCTCATTTATCATTACATAACTAACGTCTCAGAGCAACACTAATGCCAGTCAGAATGAAAGCAAATGGAAATTTCAGTGACACAAGTGTCAAACGGTTTTATTCAGTCAGAATGAAGGCTTATATTTATCGTATGATGAGCCTGAATTACGGTGTTGACCTGGGTCGCCCCTGTAACAGCCTATTTGAATCTCAGGTGGATCACCGATATATGTTTTCATAGTCAGTGGTTTAATTTTGTCTAAAATAGTGTAATTTGGACCTACACTTGGTGTATAGACAATGACGTCATATTTCAATGCTTGCGACGTCACAGTTGCCAATTGAAACCAAACAAATTTTCTATAGTTTTTTGACGTGCACTTCTGCCCACCACTTTGAAAATAGTTCCGCCACCCAAGGAACTAAGTGAGTACGAAAAGGTGTATTCAAGATGAGGTCTACACATGAAATGTACGAACTACGAGTCTCGTTGTGTTGATATAACCGAAGAAATTTTTGTAATTTGTTTTCCTATAATATGCAATCTTAAAGCTTAAGTTTAAAGTTAAAATTTACGGACAAAATTTATTACATAACTGCGGCCTGCTCAGACGTTTGAATAGCGAAATGAGGCCCATGCTTAGAAAACTTTGGTCACCCCTGAGCTGAAGCATTTTCCAGAACTAACCATAATCTGCTGTTTGATAAACTAATTAGCGCAATTTGGCCTATCTATGCGTATATTAACTGACCGTTGATGAGTTGGAAACAATAGCGCAGTCAAAAATTTGTTTGGGAGGGGTCACAGTCAATGACGTTGTCAGTCACTGACCGTCAGTCTGACGTCTTTCCAAACATTAGAAAATTGTTACAAAGCACCAGTAAAAATGTTAGCAAGTTTGTTTCTGAGAGGGGCATGGGTCTCTTCGGCCTCATTATGGCTGTGCTACTGGTTGTGATAGGGCACAGACCATGCATGTGAAATGGGGCACCATCGTTTCATCCCCATTTACTGCAAGAAATGGGGTAACGCAACGGAGGAGTTTTGAGTCCATATTTATTGGCTGTTTATCTTGGATGGATTCTCCGACCAGCTGGGTTCACTCAGAGACCTAGGTAAAATGAGCCCGACTTTTCCAGCCGCACTTACACATGCATTGCGGTGGATAATGAGATAAACGCTGTACATGCCCATTTCCCATCCTTAAACTTTAAAACAAACTTTACTAATGTCCTGCCGTCCAGTAAAACGTGGTATGCGGTTATTCGCTAATGGAGGACGCTAACTAGTTTTCCAAACGTCAACTGAATGGACTGCAGCCATTCCAGTATTCATTCCAGCCTCAGGCAGCATTCATCGATGGCGTGACGTAAAGTTTTGCGTCACTAGACCGAAAATATATATTTTTAGAACATCTGTTGATCTGATTTTTTTGTGACTTGTGTGAATTTACTGGAAAGTTTGGACAACATAAAGCACGTTACAAATTTGGCTAAAAAAAAACTTTTTGCAAAAATTTCACCGCGTCGATTCGGATGAACTCTTTAGAACAAGTGCTATCGAAGAGTAATAGAACGTGAATGGTTCCTTTTTTTCTCATTTTTATCTCATAGTTTAGCCTTGATGTTTTCAAAGGAGTACGTCGTTAAGTTCGTCCTTTTGCTTGAAATGTCAGTCGACATTCTGAGCAGGTGATGATTACACTGAGTGAGTAAACTCTCAGGTTGCACTTACGCCGTTTAACAAAGCCTTTGAACACACGAAACACAGTTCACGATACTGCTCCAGTTTAAATTCGACATCCTAACAGGGCTGTACTGAAAGTTGTCTATAACCTCTACTGAAAGTTGTCTATAACTCATTAATCCATCCCTACCTTAATTACTCAATCCTCAATTGGGGACGGGCTTCAAATGCAACCATTCAACCTCTCATTAAGCTCCAAAATAAAGCTATAAAAATAATGAATCCAATCAATTCGGGATCACTAGAAGAACATTTCCAGAACTTAAACATCTTATGCCTTCCCAAACTATATAGCTTTTCAGTAGGCAAATTCATGCACTCTTATCATAACAAACTGCTTCCAAATCATTTTGATGAATATTTTGTTCCACTCAGCTCAATCCATT